>Ga0208919_1002028_pt1 | contig 10954 bp, 9 predicted proteins | sample 4_EtaG_FD_184076 | JGI IMG/M metagenome (GOLD analysis project Ga0208919, IMG submission 184076) | Marine viral communities from the Subarctic Pacific Ocean - 4_ETSP_OMZ_AT15127 metaG (SPAdes) (version 3) | ecosystem: Environmental > Aquatic > Marine > Oceanic | place: Pacific Ocean | collected... | reverse complement strand
GCAACCATTGACTTAGCACCAAATGGTACTGGAACAGTTGTTGTAAGAGGTAATACAAATTCTGGAAGAATAGTATATAATTGTGAGTCTAATTCACATGGTCAAACTCTTGCTTCTCAACCTCACTCGGCTGCTGTAACTAACACTATGTTATTACCAGCTGGTGCTAACTCAACTTTAGTATCTCTTGTTTCAACAGATACATTAACAAACAAAACTTTAACATCCCCTAAAATAAATGAAGATGTAGCATTAACTTCTACTGCAACAGAATTAAATCTTTTAGATGGAGTTTCTGGATTAGTACAAGCAGATTTAACAAAATTAGCTGCAATAGATTCAACAGCTGCAGAATTAAATATTATAGATGGTGGTACATCAGCTACTTCAACAACAGTTGCAGATGCAGACAGAGTAGTATTAAATGATAATGGTACAATGGTCCAAGTAGCTGTTACAGATCTTGCTGCTTATTTTGATGACGAGATTACATCAATGCCTAATCTTGTTACTACAGCTGCAACAACAGTAGGTGCATTAAATTCAGGATCAATTACTTCAGGATTTGGTACTATTGATACAGGCTCTTCTACAATTACAACAACAGGATTAATTAGCGGTGGATCATTAGATATAGATAACGTTTTAATAAATGGAACAACAATTGGTCACACAGATGATACTGATTTATTAACAGTAGCAGATGGTTTATTAACAGTTGCAGGTGAAATATCTGTAACAACACTAGACATTGGCGGGACTAACGTAGCTGCAACAGCAGCAGAAATTAATTTAATAGATGGTGGCACTGCACGAGGCACTACAGCAGTTGCAGATGCAGATGGTATTCTTCACAACGATGATGGCACAATGAGAATGACTAGTGCTGCAACGTTTAAAACATACTTTCAATCAGGTATATCTTCAGCAGCAGATGACATTTCAGCTGGTGATGGAGCAGTTAATCTTACAACTTCATCAGGTAATATTACAATTGATGCGGCAGCAAATAATAGTGATATTATATTTAAAGGAACTGATGCTACTTCTGATATTACAATGCTTACTCTTGATGGTAGTGAAGCAGGTGCAGCAACATTTAATAATAAAGTTGTAGCAACAGAATTAGATATTTCAGGGGATGTTGATATTGATGGTACATTAGAAGCAGATGCAATTACAGTTGATGGCACAGCTTTAGCAGAATTTATTTCTGATACAGCAGGAGGTATGTTCAGTTCTAATACTGAAACAGGTGTTACAGCAACTTATCAAGATGGAGATAACACAATTGATTTAGCAATAGCGGCTGCTCAAACTACAATTACATCTTTACTTGCAACAGATATTAAAATAGGTGAAGATGATCAAACTAAAATAGATTTTGAAACAGCTGATGAAATACATTTTTATGCTGCTAATACTGAACAAGTTTATGTAGGCGATAATATTTTAGGACCACAATCTGACAATGATGTAGATTTAGGTGCCTCTGGAGTTGAATTTAAAGACTTATACATTGATGGGGTTGCTTATATAGATGCTATAGGATTTGGCACAGTTGCTATGACTTTACCAACATCAGATGGATCAGCAAACCAAGTATTACAAACAGATGGTTCTGGAACCCTATCTTTTGCAACATCATCAGGAATATCAACAGGAACAGCTATTGCAATGGCAATAGTTTTCGGTTAAAAAGGAAAAGGAATAAATTATGGCAGCACCAAATATAGTATCAGTAGCAACAATTAAAGGTATAAGTTATGTAGCAGTATTAACGACTACACTAACAACTACTTTAGTTACTTGTGCATCAGAAACAGTATGTAAAATTAATGTTATTAGATGTAGCAACATTACAGATAATGACGCAACAGTTACATTTGATTTTGAAGTAAGTGGAACTCACAAAAAAATAGCTAATGAAATTACAGTTCCAGCAAACTCATCAGTAGATATTGTAGATAAAAATTCTTCATTATATCTACAAGAAACAGATTTATTAAGAGGTGGAGCTTCTGCAGCTGACACCGTAGATGTTATTGTATCATACGAGACTCTAATAGATTAGGAGGACTAAGCTATGGCTACTAGTTATCCTGACAAAACAAACGCCAGAGGGATCTGGAAAATATCTGATCTTTATAAAAATATAATTACTGAAGGAACTTTTCCTACTGTTTTAGGAGATTTATGTGTTACTTATGGTGGAGCAACAGATACTTCTGGAACTGGAACAACAGGTAGTGGTGTTATACAAATATCTTCTACAGGTAACGAAGTAAGTTTTGGGAGCATTACAAGTGGTGATGGTACAGGATGCACTGGCTTTGGTTCTTTTACAAGAGGAGTTTTTGGTACACACACTCCATCGCAAGCTAATATAGATTACATTACTTTTACAAGTAAAGGAAATGGTGCAGATTTTGGAGACTTAACTTCTAATAGATTTTCAGCATCAGGTGTATCTAATGATACACGAGGTGTATTTATGGGTGGTGCAACACCTACTAGAGTTAATGTTATAGATTTTGTTACAATTGCATCTGTAGGTAACGCAATTGATTTTGGTGATTTAACAGCGGGAACAGCTGCTGGAGGAGAGGGTGCAAGTAGCACTAGAGGATTAAGAATGGGTGGATCAACACCATCTAATGTTAATGTTATAGATTTTATATCATTTTCTACAACTGGAAATGCAATTGATTTTGGAGACTTATCTGCTGCTAGACAAGGATCAGGAAGTGCTAACTCAGCAACAAGATCTGTGATAGGTGGAGGTATTCAACCATCACTTGTTAATACTATAGAATTTGTAACAACAGATTCAATTGGTAATACAACTGATTTTGGAGATTTAACAGCTACTAGAAGAAATATGCAGAATGGTTTAGCTTCTAATTCAAATAGAGGATTATTTTTAGGTGGATATGAACCAAGTTTTGTTAATAAAATAGAATTTATTACAATTGCTTCAACTGGTGATGCAACTGATTTTGGAGATATGCTTGGAGCTGAAGCAGATGCTGGAGCTGCCTCTAGTGGTCATGGTGGTCTTACAGGATTTAATCCTGATATAAGATTTAATTACATACCTGGAACAGGAAGAGCCTTGTTCATGAGTGGATCATTTACAAAAGAGTATCAAGTAATTAATATTAATAATTTAGGTAATTCAGTTTCTTTTGGTGATGGTGCAACTACTCAAACTGGAAATTATGGTTGTTCAAGCCTTACAAGAGGAATTAATGCAGGAGATCAACCAGGAACAAATGTAATTGAATCAATAGAGTTTCAAAGTTTAGGAAATTCAGCTGACTTTGGAAATTTAACTACTGGTAGAGTTACTGCTGCATCTTTTTCTAGTACAACAAGAGGAGTATTTGGTGGAGGCGGCAGTCCAACAACAAATGTAATTGATTATATAACTATTGCAACAGCAGGCAATGCTGCAGATTTTGGAGATTTATCTTCAAGTAGAAATTTACCAGGTGGACTTTCAAATAATACTAGAGGATTATTTGCTGGTGGAGGTAATCCAGCAGTCAATACAATAGAGTATGTAACTATTGCTTCTACAGGTGATGTTACCGATTTTGGAGATATGACTGTTACTAGACAAATTATGAATGGTGCAGCAAGTTCTATAAGAGGAATATTTGCAGGTGGCTATGGAGGATCTCCAGCTGATATTTTAAATATTATGGATTTTGTAACTATTTCTACAACAGGCAATGCTTCTGATTTTGGAGATTTATCGATTGCTAGACAAGAAACTACAGGAGTAAGTAATAGTATCAAAGGACTTTGGGCAGGTGGAGGAGCACCTGGTAACTCGAATGTTATAGACTATGTTACTATAGCATCAACAGGAGATGCAGTTGATTTTGGAGATTTACAATCCGCAGTTGCACAATTTGGTGCATGTTCAGATTCACATGGTGGACTTCAGAAATAAAATATAGTATATATATTTTGTGAAAGACATATTTTTCTTACATGGATTACCAAGAGCAGGTAATACTGTATTTAGTTCTATTATAAATCAAAATCCAGATGTTGCAGCAACCGCTAATAGTATCTGTGCTGATATGATGGGCGAATTGTTTATGCTTAAACGCACAGATTTATTTAAAAATTTTCCTGATCATAAATCATTTGATAATGTAGCAAAAAAAGTATTAGAAAATTATTATAAAGATTGGAAACAAGATTATATAATAGATAGAGCACCTTGGGGATATCCTATTAATTTAAAATTTTTAAAAAAAACAAGATCTAATATAAAAATTATAGTTCTTGTTAGAGATATAATAGAAGTGTTAGGTTCATTTATTGCATGGTCAGAAAAAGAACCTACTTCATTTGTTAATAAATATGGAAACATAACTATTGAACAAAAATGTGATATGTTAATGAGTAAAAATGGGCAAATTGTAAAAGAATTAATAGGTATAAAACATTTATTAGATCAACAACCTAAAGAAATATACCACATAATAAAATTTAATGATTTAATAAAAGACACAGAAAACACAATAGATGGTGTGTACAATTTTTTAAATATACCAAAATTTAAACATGACTTTAATAATATAGATCAATTTAAAGTAAACAACATGAGTTACGACGACACCATAGTTGGTCAAGGGTTGCATACACTAGAAACTGGTGCTATAAGTAACTATAAAGAAAAGTATGATGCCTATAGAATTATACCTAAGAGTATCATTGAAAAATATAAACAATGCAATTTCTGGGAGGAAATATAAATGTCAAGTAAAGACTTAGTAATACAAAAAATATCAAACTCACCAATGGTGAAGAAAGAATACAAAGTTATGTTAGAAAATATTAACAAAACTTTGCCAGCGATAAAACAATCAAGTTCTAATTTTTATAAATCACACTCACAATTTATGGGGGTTATGCTAGATGTTACAGCTATTACTCCTGTGAGATCAGTCAAACATACATTAGCTGAAATAGATAAAACTAGAATGGCTTTAGAGGAAGCTCATCTTAAAATGATGAAAAAAGAAATAGAGCTTAAAGAGAAAGAAAAACAGTTAGCGGATAGAGATTATAAAAACGAATTTGAAAGAGATCGTTTAGAAGTTGAAATATTAGAGATTAAAGTAAATATGTCTAATATACAAAATTCTATATCTGGAGCTATTAGAAAAATGAATTTTTTTACTAATCAATATAAAAGCATCCTTAAAAAACTAGGTAAAGAAGATATTACGGAAGAAGAATATGAAAAAGAAGAGGCTAATTATCATGTTATGACTTGTATGAAACAAGCCCTAAATGCGGCTCGTGCAAGAGGTGGAGTTATTGATGAAGGTAACTTGATTTATCTCTTTGATATGGGTATAAACAGTGCACAGGCACAAGCTGAAATTTATGCATATCTTAAATTAGAAAATGATATGATGGAAAAAGGCCAAGCGCCTACACACGAAATGACTATGCAATGGTTAGAAGCGTGCGCGGTTAAATTTTCACAAGATGCAAATAAGTTTGCAGAACGTAGAGGATTTAAGTTGTACGACGAAGAGTCGCTTAATACTAAACTAATAGATAATAAGGATAAAACAAATGGCAAATAAAATAATAAAATATAACCTTACAGGTGGTGGAACTATTCCAACTTATATAGAAGATGGTGGATATTATCCAAAAGCTAATGGTGGAAGCTCACCTCAAGACTGGGATTTAATTGGTGCAACTGTAGATGGATCAGATGAAACTGGACTAGGTGAACTTGCAAATGAAGCAGCTGTAAAATCTTATTTAGATACTTACACATCTGATTGGAAAGATACTAATGACGCAGGTGAACAAATAGATTTTAATCAAACAGATGCAGCCTCTTATATTTGGACTAAAAAAATAAGTTAAGGAATTTAAATGGCTAACTACCCGCAACTTGATGACTGTTCGGGCGTATGGACTTTGAAAGAAGTTAATAACGCTGTTATGGGTGGCTATTGGCGTAATGCTGGTTCCCGTGGAATAATTACTGGTGGAACAACAGACAACACTAATCCTGTAAATGAAATTCAATTTATCACAATGGCTTCAACAGGTAATGCAGCCGACTTTGGTAACTTAACCGAAGTTAAAAAATTACATACAAGTTTTTCTTCTATTACTAGAGGATTAACTGCAGGGGGTGAAAGCCCAAGTAAATCAAACGTTATAGATTTTATAACTATTAACACATCTGGAAATGCTGCAGATTTTGGAAATTTAGTAAGTGCTCAGAGAATGATTGGTAGTTGTGCTAACAGCACAAGAGGTTTAACTGCAGGTGGTGATCACCCTGGTGATTTAAATATTATTAATTATTTAACAATTGCATCTACAGGTAATCAATTAGATTTTGGAGATTTAACTGTAGCAAGAGATAGTCTTTCTGGTTTGTCTAGCCCAACTAGAGGAGTATTTGCTGGAGGAGAACCTGCAAATACTGTTATGGATTTTGTGACTTTAGCAACTTTAGGAAATGCAGCTGATTTTGGAGATTTAACAACTGCTTCAGATGTTAGGGCTGGTACAGGAGCTGCTAGTAGTACAATAGGTATATTTGGTCAAGGTGCACAACACAACATGGATAAAATTATAATAGCATCACAAGGTAATGCAATAGATTATGGAGACCTTTCTGTATCTCGTGGAAATGTTTCTGGAATGTCAAATTCTCATAGAGCTATATTTGCTGGTGGTAATGATTCAAGTGCTTCTAATGTAATTGATTTTGTTCAAATTAGCATTGGTGGAACAGCAACAGATTTTGGAGATTTAAATACTGGTGTAAATAGACAGGGTGGTTTATCAGCGGCACATGGTGGTTTAAACGATGGATATCAAGGAACGAAATAATGGCAATTTGGGATATAAAAGAACGATATAAATTAAATAGAGATTTTAGTGTTACTGGTGTGGCTGCAAAATGTATGTGGGGCGGAGGAAATACAGGTTCAACAACAAATGTAATTGATGAAGTTAATCCAGTTACAACAGGAGATGCAACTGATTTTGGAGATTTAATAGCTGCTCGTGAAACTATGGGAGGCGCTGGAAATAAAATAAAAGGTATTTTTGGTGGTGGTGATGGAGTATCAAATGTAATACAATCTTTTAATTTTAATTCTAAAGGAAATTGTAGTGATTTTGGTAACTTAACTCAAAGTAGATTAGGTGTTGCGGCTTGTGGTAATGAACTTACAGCAGTATTTGGTGGTGGGGATAGTCACCCATCTTATTATAATGTAATAGATCAAGTTTTTTATGCAACGACAGGTAATGCAATAGATTTTGGAGACTTACAAGCTGGTGAAAGTTTTATAGCAGCATCTTCTAGTCCAACAAGAGGTGTATGGTTTGGTGGTAATGATGGTTCAGATGCAGATGCAACGGCACATTTTATAACATTTGCATCAAAAGGTAATGCTTCAGACTTTGGAGAAATGTCAACTGCAAAAAATCAAAACACTGCTTCTGGTAATAATGAACAAGCTGTAATTACAAATGGACAAGCGACATTAGCAAATGGATCTTACGAAAAATGTATAATTGCAACAACGGGAAGTTTTACTGATTATGATGATTTAACTGTTGGAAGATTTTTTGAACAAGGTGCTAGTAATCAAATAAAAGGTTTACATGGAGGTGGTGCTAATCCAAGTGTTTCAAACATAATTGATTTTACAATTTTTTCTACAAGCGGTAATTTTACAGATTTTGGAGATCTAAGTGTTGCTAGAAAATCTACAAGCGGTATTGGTAATGACGAAGGTGGAATAGGAGATGATAATTTAATACAACGTCCATCAGCAACTTATATGCCTGGATCAGGAAGAGCATTGTCAGCTGGAGGGTTAAACCCAAGTGCATCAACAAAACTTGAATTAATGTTTATTCCAACATCAGGTAATGCAATTACTTTTGGTGATTTATCTGCTGCACAATCAAATTTATCAGCAACTTCAAGTTTAACTAGATCTATATTTCAAGGTGGTAATCCTGCTACAGCAACTATGAATTATATAGAATTTGCATCTGCAGGTAATACAGCAGATTTTGGTGATCAAGCAGCTCAAAAATTTGCTAGTGGTTTATCAAGTTCAACTAGAGGCGTTATGGCAGGTGGTAATAATCCTGGTATAAGTAATGTTATGGAATTTATAACCATGGCTTCAGTTGGTAATTCAACTGATTTTGGAGACACAACAGATGCTAGACATTCTATGGCAACAACTGCTTCTCCTACGAGAGGAGTCATGGGTGGAGGTGTGTCACCTGGATATGTAAATATAATAGATTTTATAACTATTGCTTCAACAGGTAATGCAACAGATTTTGGCGATATGACTAATGCTGCAAAAGTAGCTGTTGGAACAGGAAGTAAAACTCGTGGTATATTTGCTGGTGGGTACACATCTGGTGCACCTGGTGGTATTAATGTAATAGAGTTTATAACTATTGCTTCAACTGGTGATGCATCAGATTTTGGTGATTTGACAGCAGCTGAATATGGTCACGGTGCTGCTTCTAATGATATAAAAGGAATTATATTTGGATCTAATGGTAATAAAAACATAGATGTTATAACAATTGCTTCGGCAGGCGATGCTGCAGATTTTGGCGATTTAGTTGAAAATAAATATTACCCTGCAAGAGGAAGCTGTTCAGACTCACATGGTGGTTTACAAGATTAAAATAATATAGTATACAATTCTATATGAAAGAAGAATTATTACAGATATTTCCAACACCTGTACTTATTACAAAGTATGAAGGTAATTTAAGTAAAGAAATAAAGTATGTAGATTCTTTACCCTATAAAGAACAAAAACAAAATGCTAACTTTAAATCTCAAGATACTTATTTATTAGAGATAGAAGAATTAAAAAATTTAAAAGATTTTTTTTATGAAAGTTTAAATAAGTACACTAAAAATATATTAAACTCAGATCAAAGATTAGTTATTACTCAATGCTGGGCTAATAAAAATCCACCAGGTTCAAAGCATCACGAACACGTTCATCCTAATAGTATATTAAGTGGTGTATTTTATTTAAGACACGATAAAACATTACCTCCAATACAATTTTCTAAATCTAATCAGCACGCTATGAAGTTAGACCCTAAAAAATATAATAATTTAAACTCAGAAACATTTTTATTACCTTGTGATACTGGAGAATTGTTATTATTTCCATCTAGTTTAAAACATAGTGTGCCAACAAACGTGGGCAAAGAAGCAAGAATTAGTTTATCTTTTAACACTTTTAGTGTTGATACATTAGGTAGTGAAGATAGTTTAACCCATTTAGATATAAGGAGAATAATGAATGAGCACAATTGAAGATTACATATACGTAGAAAATCACATACCAGCAGAGCTATGTAAATCATTAATAGAAGAATGTAACAAAAAAGAATGGAAAAAGCATACTTGGAATAATTATGCTACAGGTACATTTGAATCAGAAGAGACAAAAGAATTAGATGTAATGAATTGTACACAAGAACAACAAGATAAAATTACACCTTACCTTGCTAAAGCATTAGAAAAATATCAAGAAAAACATAGCGTGCCGGGAGACAAAACTCAAGGACCATGGCTTACAAAATTTAGCCCTATACGATTTAATAAATATGAAATTGGTACTATGATGAGAGAGCATTATGATCATATACACAGTATATTTGATGGTAAAATGAAAGGAATACCTATAGTATCTATTGTAGCAAATCTTAATGAAGACTACGAAGGATCAGAATTCTATTGCAGAGGTAAGAAAATTAAGTTAAAAACAGGGGACATACTTTTATTTCCGTCAAACTTTATGTATCCACACGAAGTAAAAGAAGCAACTAAAGGCACTAGATATTCATTTGTAAGCTGGGCCTTTTAGTAATATAAAGGGTTTTATGCTACAAAAGGTACAATTTGCACCAGGATTTAATAAACAAGTTACAGCAACTGGTGGTGAAGGACAGTGGGTTGCTGGTGATAACGTTAGATTTAGATACGGCACACCAGAAAAAATAGGTGGTTGGGCACAACTAGGTTCAATTGAATTAACAGGTCGTAATACAGCCATTCATCATTTTGTTAATGCATCAGGTATTAAGTATGCAGCGTTAGGAACTAATAGAATATTGTACGCATACTCTGGTGGTATTTTTTATGATATACATCCGATTAAAGCAACAACAACCTTAACATCAGCTTTTTCTACAACTAATGGATCTGCAGTTGTAACATTAACTTTTGCATCTGCACATAATATAAATGCGGGAGATATTATATTATGTGATAATTTTACATCTATTACTAATTCTAATTTTGGATCTGGTGATTTTGACGATGTAAAATTTATGGTAACATCAATACCCACTGATACTACATTAACTATAACTATGTCATCTAATGAATCAGGATCAGGTGCATCAACATCTGGTGGTATTAGAGTTAAACATTATTATCCAGTAGGACCTGCAGTTGAGACAGCAGCCACAGGTTGGGGTCTTGGATCATGGGGTGGTGTAAAACAAGGACAATTTACATCAACACTTTCATCATCAATTAATACATCAGCAACATCTTTAACTATGGCAAGCTCAACATCTTTTGCATCATCAGGAACTGTTATTATTGATAACGAATTAATTACATACACATCAAATAGTGGCGGAACATTATCAGGATTAACTAGAGGTGCTAATGGTACAACTGCTGCATCACACTCAAGTGGTGATACAGTAACCGATGCATCTAATTATTTTGCATGGAACGCTGCAGCATCTGGAGACATTGTAACAGCACCAGGTTTATGGTCATTAGATAATTTTGGTAATAAACTTATTGCAACTATATTTGGTGGAGAAACATTTACATGGGATTCTGATCCAACGGGTGCAACAGGTACAA
>Ga0208919_1002027_pt1 | contig 10955 bp, 16 predicted proteins | sample 4_EtaG_FD_184076 | JGI IMG/M metagenome (GOLD analysis project Ga0208919, IMG submission 184076) | Marine viral communities from the Subarctic Pacific Ocean - 4_ETSP_OMZ_AT15127 metaG (SPAdes) (version 3) | ecosystem: Environmental > Aquatic > Marine > Oceanic | place: Pacific Ocean | collected... | reverse complement strand
CAGGAGCGTATACACAAATAACAGTCGCTGGTTCAGCCCCTACTTTATACTATTATTGCTCTGCTCATAGTGGTATGGGCGGTCAAGCTAATACACCGTAAGAGGTATTTAAAATGAAAAAAGAAAGCAAAAAAGCACCTAAGATTATAGAGTTTCCAAATGAACCTACAGTTTACAGTCCCGGCACACAAGTTAATCAGCCTATAGATATGAAGACAAGTGGAGTAGAAACTCGTGGTAATGGTGCGGCTACTAAGGGTACTAAAGCAAGAGGTCCGATGGCGTAGTGAACTACACAGAGCTTAAAACAAACGTTAATGACATTTGTGAGCAAACGTTCACGGATGATCAGCTTGCTATGTTTACCAAACAAGCAGAGCAAAAAATATATACTACTGTTTCTTTACCTGCGTTGCGGAAGAATCAAACAGGTTCATTAACTAATGGTAATAAGTATTTAACAGTTCCTTCTGGTTTTTTGTATGCTTATTCTTTAGCCGTAATAAGTGGTAGTGATTACATTTATTTGTTGGATAAAGATGTAAACTTTATGCGAGAAGCCTACCCTAATCCTGCTACGACAGGAGTGCCTGTGCATTATGCTATTTTTGACGAAACTAGTTTTATAGTAGGGCCAACTCCTAACGCTAATTTCGATGCAGAAATACACTTTGCTTATTATCCAGAGTCTATAGTAACCGCTAATACTACATGGTTAGGCACAGAGTTTGATTCAGCATTGTTAAACGGTACTTTAGTAGAAGCAATTAGATTCCAAAAAGGAGAACCAGATGTGGTGGCTCTTTACGATAATATGTACGCACAATCGTTAGCGTTACTTAAAAATTTGGGTGACGGTAAATTGCGCGAGGACACGTACCGAGGCGGTCAAGTTAAAGTGGAGACAGCTTGATGTTAAGTTCTGAAAGTATTGTAGAAATAGGTAACGTAAAGGTTACTACTATATCTAAGCGAGGATTTACTCCCGAAGAGTTAGCTGAACAGGCGTTGGATAAAATAATTTATGTGGGTGGTAATAGCCATCCTTTTATTGTGGAACAGGCAGAAGCGTTTAAAAATCAAATCCGTGGGGTACTGGTTGAGTATATGAAACAAGCTATTCGTTCAGACCGCACAACTTTGGCAAACCAATTCCGCGATGCTGGGCATTCGGAACTTGTAAAATTATTGGAGATATAACATGGCAATAACGATAGCAACAGCAATGCCCACGACTTTTAAAGTTGAATTGCTTAAAGGGCTACATGATTTATCAAACGGTGCGGATACTTTGAAGATTGCACTGCTTAAATCAGCATCAGCAGGTTCAGGAACTTACGGAGCTGCAAGCACTAATTACACTAATATTACTGGAAACAGTGATGAGGCAAGTGGTTCAGGTTATAGTGCAGGGGGTAACACTCTTACTAACGTAACTCCGGTTGCTTCTAGCACTACGGCTGTTTGTGATTTTTCTGACACTACTTGGTCAAGTGCTTCTTTCACAACGTGTGGAGCAATGATCTATAACACTAGCAACAGTAATTCAGCGTGTGCAGTGCTAAGTTTTGGTGGAGATCAAACAGTAAGTTCAGGGGATTTTCAAATCCAGTTCCCTGCTGCGGGTGCTTCTACTGCGATTATACGTATCGCCTAGAGGTCTTGAATGACTGATAAGGTTGTAGGGCTTGGAGCTACATGGGGCGCAGGTACGTGGGGCCAAGGCTCGTGGGGAAATAATGTCAATATTTCCGTATCAGCTACAGGAGCAATAGGCACTGTAGGATTCTCCATAGGAGGGTCTGTAATACCTACTGGAGTACAGGGAGTTAGTGCGGTAGGTAGTGTTGTTATAAACCGCACTGGGTTGTTTAGAGCCGTAGGTGTTGAAGGAACAGGTAGTGTAGGAACTGTAACTACTGCATACAGTGGAGTGCAAGTACCAACGGGAGTAAGTGGTACGGGTGCAGTAGGAACTACTTCAATAAGCGTAGTAGATTCCGTAACTCCTACGGGTGTAAGTGGTACAGGCGCTATAGGTGCGGTTGCGCTTGTAGTAGGAGATTTATTTGTACCTACAGGTGTAAGTGGTACGGGTGCTGTCGGTACGGCTACTCCAGCTTACGATAGGATTGTAGCTGTTACAGGGGTAGTTGGTACAAGTGCTGTCGGAGCACCTACTGATTTAGTGCTACCTGCGATAACTGGAGTGGCGGGGACAGGTGGAGTTGAGCCTGTTATTATTGCATTTGGTGGCTCCATAGTAGCTACAGGTGTAAGTGGCACGGGCGCGGTAGGAACAATAAGTAGAGGTGGTTGGACTACGATAGATGATTCTCAAACACCTATTTGGGTAGATGTAAACAAAGCAGCATAGGAATATATTATGGCTACTTATGTAAATAATTTAAGACTTAAAGAAATTACTACAGGCGATGAGGACGGTACTTGGGGTACTAGTACTAATACTAATTTAGAACTTATTGCTGATTCTCTTGGGTATAACACTCAAGATTGTTTTGGTTCAGATGGTAACCAAACGACTACTGTAGCGGATGGTTCTGCTGATCCTGCTCGTGCGCTTTATTTTAAAGTTACTTCTACAGCAACTCTTTCTACGACTAGGGAACTTACGATAGCGCCAAACACTGTTTCGCGGGTTATGTGGATAGAGAATGCTACAACAGGCAGTCAGACCATAACTATAAAGCAGGGGTCAGGAGCTACTGTAAACATACCTACAGGGCAAACTAAAGTTCTTTACCTAGATGGAGCAGGAGCAGGAGCTGCTGTTGTAGACGCTAATGCTAATGTTGCAGCCGATGGAGTGACTTCGGTAGCTGGAACTGGAACCGTTAACGGGTTGACTCTGACAGGTACAGTAACTAGTACAGGAAACTTAACGCTAGGCGGCACACTTTCGGGAGTTAGTTTAACGGCTGCTGTATCAGGTGTATTGCCATTTGCTAATGGTGGTAGCGGTGCAGTTGTTCCTTTAATAAAAGGCACAGGATATTCAGCGGTTAACAGAGATTTTATAGTTGTAACTACTGGAGGTATTACGATTACGTTACCTGCTGGCCCTTCGGCAGGAGATGCGATAACCATTAAAGCAGGTTATACCGCCTCTTCAAGTAGTTTTACAGTTGCCAGAAACGGTAGCAATATAGCGTCAAGTGGCACTGATTTAACGTTTGACAAAGACTTTGCTCAGATAACCATGACCTATATAGACGGGACTATTGGCTGGAGTGTATAAATGGCTAATTTATCTGATCTTCTTCCTCAAGGAGGAGGACAAAACAATACAGATTTTGTAGCTGATGGGAATATAACGTCAGGGAAACCTGTAATCTTTACCGCTGCGGGTAAAGCGGCTCAAGTCGCTACAAGCACGGCAAGTGGCAGTTTACCTTTAGGGTCACGGGTCACTGTAGAATCTAGTGCTAGTTCAATAATGCGACTACAATGCACTGCTGATCCCCATAATACCAACCGATGGCTGGTCTCCTATTACAATGATTCGGGTACTGCGGGTATACGTTTTAGGTTTGTAATAAGGTCAGGAACTAGTTTATCAGTAGGGAACGAAATAAATTCAGGGGGTGTATCAGGTATAAATAACGCTTATAACCACGCCATAGCCTTTGACCCAAGTACCGCTGATAAATTTGTTATGTTATTTATGCCCGGATCAAACGCTCCTTCGGCATACGGCACTGCGGCTGTTGTTGGCACGATTTCTGGTAGTGCAGGTAGTGAAAGTATTTCGTGGGGAACTCCTAATAGGTTTGAGACAGCTAATTTTGATTCTAGTAATGGGACACATAACAGATTTCAAGCTATAGGAACCACTGGTAATTATTTAGCTGCTTGGGCTAATGACCCTTCAGCCGTAAAGATGCGAGTCGTTACCGTTTCTGGAACAACAGTAACTGCGCCGGGGTCAACAACAATACCTTATTCAACTCAACCACGGGGCAGTAGTGAATTTATTTTTAAAGTAAATCCTTACGATTCTAGTAAAGCGTTGCTTTTTCAAAACAATAATTCAAATAAAAATTTATATATAACCGATATAGCCCTTAGTGGTTCAACAATAACCGCAACTTCTTCAGGTAACGCAGTAGAAACTTCATATACGTATGAAAACAATTACTACAATATGAATTTGGTTTATTTAACTTCAACTAAATTTGTGTTAGCTGCTACTAGAGACACTAATGTAAGTGTAGTGGGACAAGGTTTTCAGCGCATAGGTAACTTAAGTGGTGGATCGTTTAGCTACGGTAGTTGGGTAACTCATAACGTTCTTACTGGCGATAATGCACTGAAGTATTCATTTATGCAAATGCTGGATAACTCAACTGTAACTCCTGATAAATGGATAACTATTTGGACTACTAATTCTTCAGGTGGAAGTTATGATAAGCACCCGTTTGGTCGAATTGGTTCTTATTCTGGAGATGCGGTTAGTTTCGGTACTAATACGACGATGGACTCTTATGCGTACCAATCAATTTTTGTATCAAAAGCTGACGATCTTGATGGACATTTTTTACTTTTAGGTGACAATGGTTCTTCTAGTGCTTATGTATTTCTTGGTAAAACTGGTGGCACATCCAGTAACCTCACCTCAACTAACCTTTTAGGCATTGCCTCTGGAGCCATCAGCGACACAGCGACAGGCACGATTAATACTTGGGGTAGTCGTAACGAAGCGCAGTCAAGTCTGACGATTGGCTCCGATTACTATGTTCAGGATGACGGTACGATTACAACGAGTTCAGACGGCCAACTTATTGGTAAAGCAATCACAGCCACACAAATTAATATCAAGGATTACACAGGATGACGAATCTAAGCGATCTTTTTCCTGCGGGAGCGGGGAAGCAAGTAAGTTTCACGGCAAGCGGTAACGTCACCTCGTCCGGTAAGCCTGTTGTCTTGAACAGTGATGGAACAGTGAGTGAGGTGAGCGGTTCTGCGGCAGTAGTCGGTTCACAAACGCAAGTAATTGCACAGCCAATGCAAGATTATCCGACTGTTTGCAGCACAACGGGTTCTCAAGCATTTGCAGGGATAAACGATGACAACAGTGGTGGCACACACACAGGAGAAGGTTTTGTTTTAACGATTGCTAGTTCCGCTGTGACAGTATCATCGTCCAGTTACCAATATGCTACCGGCAGACCCTTTCATCAATGTTGCGCCTACGACACAACAAACAACAAAGTAATAATGGTTTGGCATGAAGGTCTAAGTAATCCTTTCACACTAAAAGTTAGGATAGGAACAATTTCTGGCACTGGAGCGAGCGCCTCAATTAGTTGGGGTACTACAACCAATGTGAAAACAAGCACTACTTATTTTGGTGAAGTTAATGTTGCTTTTGATCCAGATACAAACAATTTTGTTATCGTCTACAACACGGGGAGTTCTCAATACACCTATGCGTGGGTAGGCACAGTTTCAGGCACGGGTGTGGTGATGGGCAGCTCTGAAGTAACTGTAAATTCAGTATATGGAGTCTATGCAAATATAGTTTATGACACTGATACTGATCGAATGGTTATAGCTTATAGCAATTCTGGGCTTCATGCTCGTGTGTGTACTGTCAGTGGATCATCGTCTACAGCTACATTAACAGTTGGAGCACAAACCACTTTAAGCGGCCCTACAACAAGCAACGATATTAAAATGACATACGATACTTCAGCAGACAAAGTATTGATCGTGTTTGAAAATGGCTCTAATGATCTCGTGGCTACTGTGGGTACAGTGACAGGCGGCGGCACGAATACAATAAGTTTTGGCACAGCAACTACGTTACTTGATTATTCAGTCGTAGGGATAGGCCCAACAAACGATAGTTTAGGAGCTACTTTCGATAGCAACCAAAACAAAAGCGTTATTGTCTATAGAAACCAAGCGAACGGATATGCGTATATGACAGACGTTTCTATAAGCGGCACTACACCCTCTGCTGGACAAAATACAGTAGTGCTCACTGTCGATGCTGGGACTTATGATACAGCGCTTGCTTACAATGCAACTGAGCAAGAGTCTGTATATTTAAGTACCGATAGCAATGGATACCAAAGTGTGCGAATGATAGCTCCCTTATCCACAAACCTTACCTCAACGAATTTCCTCGGCATATCAGACGCAGCTATTTCAAGCGCAGCTAGTGGGAACATCACAATGAAGGGCGGCATAGCCTCGACAGGGTTAAGTTCCTTGACTCCGGGCAGTGACTACTATGTGCAAGCGGATGGAAGCATTAGTACTACTTCCACTTCACCCGCAGTAAAAATAGGTAAAGCCCTGTCAGCCACAGCAATTAATTTGGAGTATCAATCGTGAGCAATTTATCTGATCTACTCCCCGCAGGAGCAGCGGCAAAACAACTGACCTTTACCGACAGCGGTAGTGGAATAGCAAGCAAAAAACCTGTGGTTATAGAAAGTGATGGTGAGGTTACGCAAGTATCCGAAACAGCAACCTCTGAAGACGCGGGAACACAAGCGCAATATAGTGCTGCACAACTCCCTACTTATTACGGACTTTGGGCGGGTTATGACACAAATGTAAACGTTCATTTTTGGAGTTCTTCAAACACAACTAATTACTACCCTCAACTTCTTTGTGCTACTTTATCGGGCAACACTTTTACGTTGCGATCAACATTAAATGTTCTAAGCAATGACCAAACAGGAAATCAAATGGTGACCTGTTTTCATCCTCCTACAAATTACACTATGTATTTTATACAAGAAAGCGAACAGAACTATGTGCAAGCATTGACGATTGCGAGTAATGGGACAAGCGCCACTGTACAAACTACAGCAAGTTTGGGTCTTGGCGGGTACGGCACTAAAGGTAACCCAGTTCGAGCGGTGTATGACGAAGACAGTGAATGGATTGTAATGATGATGGTTGACGTAACTAGTAAACCTAGACTAGTAGCGGTTAAACCATCAGGGTCGCCCGGATCAACTAGTATTTCAGTTGGTACGTCAAATCAAATATTTAACGACACAATAAAGTACCCCGACCTATATTACGATAAGTCTCAAAATAAAATCGTAGCGGGTTACACGGACGATAACCAAAGCAATAAGTTTTATTTGCATGAGATCACTGTAAACGCTTCAGACGGTAGTTTGAGTTCTGGTACAAGAGTGGTCTTATCTTCTGACGCTCAAAAATACAGCAGCATGGTTTATGACGAAAATGCCGAAAGGGGTATTTATGTTGGTGGTAGCGGAAGCGCAGATGCAAACGCCTATCAAGCGATGGCTATACAACTAAGTTCTGGTTCGTTTACCATTGGCACAGCTTTGGCGGCAAGTGATTTTTCTGGCATAAGTACTAGTGGTGGAGAGACAACGCGATCTCGTGGTAATAATTCAAGAGGTAGAGCTATAATTTACCACCCCACTGCAAAGAAAACGTTGTTTCTTTATTCTGATTCTACTGGTAATAATCTTAATATCTACCCTATAACTTGTTCTGGTAATACCTTAACAGCAGGAAGTCCTTCAGGTTACACAAGAAACCAAAGGAGTGAAATTGGGTTGTCGTATGATCCTGACACCGAATACGTTGGTATTTTTAGTAATGCTTATGTATCCAGTTCGCACCAACAGTATTTCCAAGCCTATCGCCCTGCTTACAGCACAACAAACTTAACTGCAACTAACTTTGTAGGAATAGCTGACAGCGCATTGGGTGCAGGAGCAGCGGGTAGCGTAATAGTTCAAGGTGGTACGGTGACAGGGTTATCAAGTCTAACCGCTGGTTCTAACTATTATGTACGGCCAGACGGCACATTTAATACTTCAGCAGGTAGCCCTAGCGTTAAAGCAGGGTTAGCGATTTCAACAACAGCACTATTATTAAACGGAGACTCGTAATGAGCCAGACTATTACACGAAATGACGGCAACGTAAGCGTTTATTTATTTGACGATAGCGTTAATGTCGATCTTTCAGCAACACCAAACGCGACTGTTAGAAATAACGGTGACAACAATTTTGACATCGGTGATCTTAATAGTAGCAATGCTACTTTGCACACAGGCGTTACTGCTCCTGACGGATATAAGGCTGGTAAGCATACCTATGATGGTAGTTCATGGGGGCTAGTAAGCGGTTGGGTTGACCCAGCGGCAAGTATGCTTGAAGCGGAAAAGTCTCGTTATGAAGCTGATTCTAATATTAGCTCTACTTTTACCGATGCAGTCCAAGCTGAAATAGACCGTATTAAAGCGTTGTAGAGATGCAGCATGGTGCTTTTCATACTGATAATAAGTATTGGAGGGCAAGATGTATCGCGTTCTTGCGAACAGGCGTTGTGCTTTAAGGATATAAATAGATGTCTGTATTTTGCTGAAAAAATAAAACAACAGCCTGACACCCCTGATATTAACGCATATTGTCAGCCAATAAATGCAGATGAAGACAGCAGGTGGTACAAATGATCGGTGAAGCTCTACTTGCAATAAAAGCCTTAGACTCTGCGTTTGTTGTTGTGCAGGGCGCTATTGCTAAGAAGAAAGAAGTTGAAGACATGGCGGGAGAAGTAGGCCGTTTCTTCACTGCAAAGAAAAAAGTCGAGGAGCATATAGCTAAAGCTCGACAGGCAGGTAACGATGATTTGATGGTAGGCTCTGCGCTAGAAGAAGCCATCACAATTGACCAACAGCAGGAACGCATTGAAAAGATGATGGATAAAATACGCGATCATTATTCGCGTAAAGGTCAAACGCATCGTTGGGTCAAGATTAAGGCAGAGGCAGCTAAAATTGAGAAAAAACGAGAAGTTAAAAGAAAACAAAAAGCAGCGGCTCAAAGAGAAGAAGATGTGTTAGTTAGACAACTAGCAACAGTGTTTGCATGTGTAGTAGGGGCGGTTATTTTTATCTTTGGTGCAATATTTTTAATTTTTGGAATAGGTGGCGAGTAATGAAACTAGACCCCGTTTTACTTAATATGGCGTGTAGTTGGGCGATGAAAGCCTACAATGATGAAAACAAAGATTCTATAAAGATAGAAAGTAAACTTACTTCTACTACAGTCTATGTAGCAAAACGTAAATCCATAGACATCATAGCGTTTCGTGGGACGCAACAGGGGCGTGACTGGCTTACCGATGCGTTAGTAGTACCAGTACCTTACGTAGGTAGGTTGTGCCACGGCGGGTTTACCGCAGCTCATGCCTCTGTTTGGGGTAAAGTCAAGAAGCACCTAGACATGAAGAAGCGCACTTTAATATGTGGGCACAGTCTTGGTGGAGCGTTAGCAGAGCTAACTGCGGCTAAATTGTGGAAAAAACATCCTAATATCAATCTGATAACCTTTGGTAAACCTAATGTGTTCTTCAAAGGATTCAAGCGTCCTATGGAACTGGATAACCAGATTTCTTGTGTGCAAGGTTCAGATATGGTGGCACGTATACCGCGCCTTTGCTATGGCCCCTCTAGGTCGCAGACTATGCTGTACTTTGCTAATTCCATGCAAGATTACATAAACCCTTCAAAAGAAGTTAGGAAGGAAGACAGAAGCCTGAAAGATGCTATTTCTGACCATTTTATGGAAGGGTATAAAGAGCGACTAGGTGTATTCTTAGATGCCCAAGATAAGATACTTAATCCAGAAGAACTTAAAGAACTCAACAAAATGATTGACGAGGTTGAAAATGTTTAGAATCGCTGCGTTATGTGTACTAATGGCGGGATGCTCCGTATCCGAGGATATGATAGCCAACAAGGAATTATACTGCTCCGGTGTCTACAAAGGCATACGGGCTGTAGGGCGTGTCACCACTGAGGTTACGACAGGCATCCGAATCCCAGACGTTTGTGATACGATTGACGAGATCGTGGAGGAAGACTCCACGGGAAAGTAATTAACGAACTAGAGGCACTTATAAAAGTGTATTTATTATTGCAATGAAATTAGGTGGATTACTCAAGTCTCTTGCCCCTACTATAGCCAGTGCAGCAGGTGGGCCAATGGCGGGTATGGCTGTCAAGATGGCCGCACAAAAGCTAGGTGTACCAGATGCTACGGCTAATGAGATAGAGGACATTATCGAGCGAGAGCCAGAGAAAGCGGTGCTTCTCAAGGAAGCAGATAATGATTTTAAAGACCGTATCCGAGAAATGGAAATTGATCTGGAGTCGTTTAAAACCGAAGTAGAAGACAGACAACACGCAAGAGAAACTTTCAAAAACGATTGGACACCCAAAGTGTTTGGAATATTGGCGTTACTGTTATACGGAGCGTATGTAATGGCCGTAACTATTATGCCTCACGATCAAAATGACGAAACCATAATTAGCTTGGTATTAGGCCAGCTATCAGGGATTCTGGGGACTATGGCAGCTTTTTGGTTCTCTGGGTCGAGTACGAAATGAGTAAGATGAAAAAATTAATTGCCATGCTAAAGCGCCATGAAGGTGTGGAAACTCATGCTTATGAGTGTTCTGAAGGAAAAATTACTGTTGGGGTAGGTAGGAATATTGACCAACGGGGCGGCATAGGGCTGTCTGAAGACGAAGTAGAATACTTGCTTGAGAACGATATTGAGCGTGTTATCAAGGAGTTAGCAGAAGAGTACTCTTGGTTTAACTCACTAGATGATGTACGTAAAGATGCAATGATTGACATTGGCTTTAATCTTGGAGCAACAAGATTGAGAGGTTTTAAACGTGCTCTGGCGGCTATGGAATCAGGAGATTATGCGGAAGCTGCTACTGAGTTCCTAGACTCACGTTGGGCTAAACAAGTGGGTGGTAGAGCATTAGAGCTTACTGACTTAATTAAAACAGGGGAATACGTGGAGTAGTTATGCCACTTAAAAAACTTCAATTAAAACCGGGAGTTAACCGCGAAAACACTCGTTACACTACAGAGGGTGGGTGGTATGAGTCTGATAAAGTCCGGTTT
>Ga0208919_1002026_pt1 | contig 10970 bp, 4 predicted proteins | sample 4_EtaG_FD_184076 | JGI IMG/M metagenome (GOLD analysis project Ga0208919, IMG submission 184076) | Marine viral communities from the Subarctic Pacific Ocean - 4_ETSP_OMZ_AT15127 metaG (SPAdes) (version 3) | ecosystem: Environmental > Aquatic > Marine > Oceanic | place: Pacific Ocean | collected... | reverse complement strand
AACAGGCGAGCTAGTCGTCCCGAAAGCACTTATAGATAAAAACCCAAAATTAAAAGACTCTATCTTTAATCATTTGAAGGATATGGGTATCGAAGACCCCGAAAGATATGTGGTTGGTACAGAAGCAAACTCTATAAACCCTGACACAGGTCTGCCTGAGTTTTTTCTAAAAGATATCTTTGACAAAGTTGGCGATGTTATACGTAAAGTAGCCAAGCCTGTGTTGACGATAGCAGGTACAGCTTTTTTTGGTCCAATATACGGCGCGGCTCTTGGAGCCGGTATTGGAGGTTTGATACAAGGTGAAAGTTTAGAACAAGCTTTTGGTAGTGCCTTAACCGCAGGCGCTACGGGTGGTGCCTTGTCTGGTTTAAGTGGTGCTTTTGGGGTAGGCACAAGCGCTACAGGATTAAAAGGTTTTATGGAGGGCGTAGGAAAAGCCGCAGATTTTAGTAATTTACAAGCTATTGGTGGTGCTTTGACTGGAGGCGGTATGCCTGAAACCTATTTTGAAAGAATGGCTAATCAAGCAGCGACTGCTACAGGAGACGCAGCAAGCGGTGCTGCCGGAAGTAGTGGAGTAAAAGACACAATAGCTGCCTCTGATCCTACTAAACTTGGGGCAACATCCGGAACTGAGTTTGTGCAATCTGGTGAGCAATTTATTCCAAAAAGTCAACCTAGTTTTTTCGAAAGTATAAAGCAAGGTAATGTTAAAGACGCTTTCTTTCCCGGAAGCGGGGTTACTCCACAAGAAGTTATGGCGGCAAATAAGGGATTAAGTTATGACGCGGCAGCAAAGATCGCGGCTGATGCTAATAGAGGTTTTTTGAGTCAAAACATAGGAAACATAGCCGCAGGAACCACACTAGCCGCAGCAGGTGGTTTCTTTGATGCGCCTGAAATGGATGAGCTTGAGGACTTTAAAACGGGTCAGGATCTTATAGACGAAAACAGAGGTAAATATATTGTGCAAGGTACAGATGTCATACCATCACAGCCCCCGTTCATGGTCCCGACACGATTTAAGTTTAACCCTAGCCCACCCGTACAGTATGCGGCAGATGGCGGTGAAGCAAAGGAGTTTCCACGACGCAACGGTGGAATAGGCATGGATGAAGGTACCCCCGGTAAAGACAGTGTGCGCGCTATGCTGATGCCCGGTGAGTTTGTTATGACAACCGACGCGGTGAATGGCGCCGGTGGTGGAGATAATGAAAAAGGCATACAAAATATGTACGCAATGATGCGCAACTTCGAAGCAAAGGCGAGGGCATAATGGCAGTTGAAACCACTCAAATGATCCAACGTGAGGCCCCTGAAGTAGAGGCCTATAAACTTGGTTTACTTGAAAGCGCTAAAAAACTAGCAGATCAAAGAATAACAGTTCCTAAACAGGTTGTTGCGGGTATGTCAGGCCTACAGGACACCGCAATATCAGCCGCGTCACCGGCAAGCGGTGGTATTGGTGGGTATCAACAGTTTATTCAAGGCGCAAAAACAACCATGGACCAAGCACCGGGAATGGTGACAAGTGCTGTGGGTGATGCCGGCACTATGTATAGAACAGGTGCCAGTGGTGTAACGGGCGATCAAATGTCTCAGTACATGAACCCTTACCAACAGGCTGTTTTTGATGAAATAAACCGATCTTTTGATACACAATCTGCTCAAGCGGGGCTACAAGCGGCGCAAGCCGGTGCGTTTGGTGGCAGTCGAGCAGGCATACAGCAGACAGAAATAGGTAGAAACAGAGCGCAGGCTCTTGCACAAGCGCAAGCACAGAACTTTTTACAAGCACAGCAGGCAGCAGAGCGGGAAAGAGCAAGACAGCTACAGGCCGCACAGGGTATTGGATCGTTAGGACTACAGGGCGCGAGCACTCTGGGACAGCTTGGGGTACAGAGAGCCGGGATTGGTGAGTTAGCACAGCAAAGTGCGTTAAGAGATATACAAACACAGTTTCAGCTTGGTAAACAGCAACAGTTGCAGCAACAGGCTGAGTTGGAAGCAAAGCGTAAGAGCGATATGGCACAGCTTTATGAGCCTTATCAACGTCTTGGTTTCTTATCTGATATATATAGGGGAGCTCCAACCTCACAAATGACACTATCTCAGGTACAACGACCTGATGTGTCTCCGGCGCAACAGTTGTTTGGTCTGGGCGTAGCAGGATTGTCCGCGTATGGTGGTGCTAAACAAGCGGGGTTATTCTGATGAGTCCTATACTTGGAATAAGTGGTTTATTACCCCCTCTACTTGAAAAAATTACAAAGACTCGAGAGGATGGTTCTAAATTTATACCTAATAAACCTCAACCTTTTTTTGAAATTGAAAGAGATTCTGTTGGTATGCCTGTACGAGGAGAAAGACCGTTTGTCACGCCGCGACCCGATCCTAGCAGAGATTATAATTTTGGTGGCATGGGAATGCTACAAGCAGGACAAGTAGGTCCTTTAAACAATTTAGGTATGTTTTTAAATGAGAGATTAGCGCAGGAAAACCAAGGTGAGGTGAACGAATTTATAGGAGAGGTAGGCGATATGGCAAATCAACGATTTGGAGTGGATCTTGGCTCTGTGGGCCAACGTCCGATGTTTGATGTGGGCAGGCCCGTACAAGCTTATGCAGACGGAGGCGCAGCGTTTCCTGATCTTAGCGGTGATGGCAAGATAACACAGAAAGATATACTAATGGGGCGTGGTGTTATTGAGAAAGAATATGGCGGACCTGTGGGTATGCAGATGGGCGGAGATCCAATGATGGCGGCAGCTATGCCAATGCCGCCCCAACCTGCACAACCAATGTCTGCACCAGAACAGCCCCCCATGCCTATGGAAGATCAACTCGATCCAAATGTTGTGCAGAGCGCTCTAGCACAGGCCGCCGGTGGTATCGGTGACTTAGATCAGGCACAGAACTACGAACAGGTAATGAACACGATGCGTGGCGATCAGGCAACAGTAGAAGAAAGACGCGAAGAACTAGCAGGAGTTGTCGGTCCGGGTGACGCGAACCAGACACCAGAGTCCGTGTTGACCTTAGTACAGCCCGTTATGATGTTGGCTAACGTCGATCAAGGTATTGGTCAGCTTGCACAGCAAGAGATGACGCAGCCCATGGAGGGGCCGATGGCCGGGGGCATAATGTCCACGGTTCCCGAACCACCTATGACGGAGGCCGGCGGGGACGCTCCAGTAAATTTTAATAAAGGCGGTGAAGTCCGCCCCACCCAATACTTCGCACCAGAAAATACAAATAGGGTCGCGGGGTCCACCCCCTTTGCGAGTCTTCGAGGACAACCAATATCGCCTTTTATTCAGCAGGCTATGGCCGTAAGACAGCCTTTGTTGAGTGATCCTGCTTCTTTAGAACGTCAAAAAGACCTGACTAAAGCACAAATATTATTTGACCTAGCACAGACAGGATTGGCTTTTGCTGCACCTATGGAGGGAGAAAGACCCGGGTTGAGTCCGGCAGAAAGATTAGCCATGGCGGCTCGATCAACACGACTTCCAGAAAAGATTGGAGCTCGAGCACAAGCGTTAGGTGATAAAGAGGCCGCGCAAGAAGCACAGGATAAGGCCATCATGGCTTCTGCTATAACCTCCGCAGAAACACGACTTGCCGATAAAGAAAAAGCGGATAGAGATGCGGCCGCTTCAGCGGCTAAAGCGGAGGCGGCAGCAAAAGAAAGTGAAAAAGAGCGTGCTTTTGAATTAAGTAAGCTTGAACTAAAAACTAATTTAGAGTTTAACAAAGACAAAAGACTTCAAGAAAATAAATATTCACTCATAGCCTCAAATGATGAAAAAAAAGCAGCGGCAACTACTGAACTTGAAAAATTAAAAGCAAGTAATGCTATTAATAAAGAAGAAAAAATAGCAGAGTTAAAGAAAGAACTAGAGGGTTTTAAGTTTGAAAATAAAAAAGCAGAACTAGAAATTTTAAATGATGATAAAAAAGCTCTATTGACCACTGAGTTTCAGTTAAAAGAAGCTTTAGCGAAAAATAAAATAAATCTGCAAATGGAAGCAAACATTACTGAAAAAACCAAATTAAAAAATGTTGATTTTGAGCTAGAAAAACAACTTATTGACATTCGCGCTGAAATAAAATTAAACGAATTAGAGTTTAGCTCTGACCTTAGTATAAAAGCAAATAAAGAAGCACACGTTCTTAATCTTGAAAGAGATAAAGTAAACAATGCTCTTAAAGAAGAATTGGCAAAACTAGACTTGGCACTTAAAGAAAAAGAGTTGGCCCGAAAAACAGCGGAGGGAGAGGCTAAAATAAAAATAGATGGGGAACTTTTAAAGATTAAACAAGAACAATTAATTTTAGAAAAAGCAGCGGCTAAAACTCTTGACGTTCCGGGTATTGAAGGAGCTTATGTTGGTTGGCTTGACAGCAATCTCGATTTAGCCAATGAATATGGGGAAGGCACCACTACTTCTGGACAAGACAATACTATTGAACTTGTAATTAGCAACTTTACATCGCCACGTTCTGAATGGAGCGAAGAGAAGGGAAAATTTATACAAAAGGCCGGTGGTAAATTATCCGATGCATGGAAGAACGCCATAAAAGCACGAGAAGAAAAATTTGGGGCAAGTAAAAGTTTACCGTCAACGGTTCGAAAAGAAGCAAAGGTAAAACTTCCAGAGCTTAAATTCAAGGCAGACGGCACCGTAGATTACGAAGCATTTAAGGGTGGTAACAATTTTATAATAAATGGCGTTGATTTATCTAAATCAACAGGGTTAAGATCGGGTCTTGACAGAGGTTTAAATGCTTTCTTTGGTCAAATTCAAGATGTATTTGGTCTTGGATCTGGTTATTCGGGTGTACGAGGTAAAGAAGTATCTATAGCAACGGAGCAACTTAATAGGTTAGCGACGTCTGTAATTAGCAGCTCTAGAGATTTAATAAACGGAAAAGTATTTTCTCTAGACCTAGAACTTTTACGACAAGATGTAGATAAATTTAGACCGGGAGCCGGTAACACAGATGTTAGAGCTCGAGACTCACTTAAAGCTACGCGTGATAAAGTTGCTTTAGGGTATAATAATTTGATATCCAAATTAAATAATCCAGACTCTTATACAGAGAGCCAAGTAACTCTTGCTAGGGACAACAAAGAAAAAATTGAAGTTTTATTAGGGGAATTAACTGCGGCTATTGCGTCTTTTGAGACAGGAATTAAAGGGAGCGATGTCGAAGAAGCAGAAACCCAAACATTTCAACAAAGTCCAACTGCTAATCAACCTACTTATTTAGCTCCAAGGAATAACCAAGATCAACAGGTTGTTAGATAATGGCAGAGGAAACACAAGAAATACCAACCCTAACAAATTTAAGACCAGATGCTACCATTGGTATTCAACCCTATATTCTTAGACAAGAAGAAGTTGAGGAGATATTAGAAAAAGAGGGCACCGATGCACCTAAAGTTTTAGCTACCGATCTCGTAAAAGTTTTTGCCGCTTCTGACTTTAAGGAGGAGATTGAACAAGACCCTAACTTTTTGTCTTATGATCTATTAAGATCTGGAAAAGCAAAAATTTTAGATTTCATACCTGCCTATGCCGGTAAGGCCCCCGTGGATCGACAACTAAGCGACCAAGATATAAATATTTTATTTTCAAATGCAAAAGAAGCTACTTTTGCCCGACCGTTTTTAACAGAGTTTGCTAAAACAGCACCGGCTACTTTTGCAGGTATTAAGACAGCAGGCACGGTAGGATCACAACTAATTCCACGAGCAGCCGCTACAGGGCCTTTATCGGGAGTTGCGGTGCCGGCGGCGGTAATCACGACGGGTTTACTATCATTGGGGTCCGCCGGAGCTACCTATTTTGCCGGACAAAAGATTGAAGATGCTGTTTTAGGGCCTGAAACACCCATAACACCCACTTCTAAAGCAGCGTATGAAGCGTATAAGACTTTGGGGGCGTTTAGTAGTTCAATTTATGCCCCATGGTTATTCAAAGAAGGGGTAGATTTAGGGTATAATGCGCTTGTTGCAAATTTAGTGGACGACGCCTCGCCGCCCTTTCAAGCAAAATTATTAAAAGTTTTTGAAAATATGATAGGAGGTACGGCAAAACTTGCTAAAACAGCTCCTAAAACCACGGCGGCTGCTGAGGTAATCTCAGCGGGTGGAGCCACTGGCGGAGCTTTTGTTTCTGAGCAAGCTTTTCCTGAACAGATTGCTCCACGTGCAATGTTTGAATTTTTAGGCGCTAATACTTTATATTCCACATTTTTGAGAAGTATGCCCGGAGCACTTGATGCATTAAAAAAGACAGATGTTGTTGGCGGTATAGCAAATAAAAATCAAGACAAATTGTTTGCTAAAATAAATGAAGCATATGATTTGTACGGAACAAAAGAAGGATACGATCAACTTATAGACAATTTAACCAATCCGACGTTTATAAAAGAATTAGAAGAAAACTTTCCGGGAATAAAGTTTACCGCTGCACAGCAGAGTGGTGATCCTTTCATAATGGCATTGGAGGGAGTGAAAGCAAAAGGTAATCAAAAGCTTGATGCTACAAGAAAACAAAATTCTGCAAAAGCAGAGGCTTTTCTTGTAGGTGTTATTAAAGCTCTTATGGAAAAGGGCGATGATCAAAGCTTAAAACAAGCCGCTAATTTACGTAAATCTGTTTTTTCAAACACTTTAAAATTGGCGTATGAAGAAAAATTAGAAAATTTTCTTAAAGCAGCAGAAAATTTACAGAAACAACCGGGCCAGACTGCAAAAAGAAGTCAAGCACAGCTATCCACACAGATGTTTAATCTTTTAGAAGACACACTGGAAAGTGTCAGAAAGAAAGAACAAGATTTATGGGATAAGGTTGGCAGTATTGATTTAATTCAACCGGTAGGTCCCAATGCAAAAGTAGCTGATCTTCCAAACTTTATTAAAATGTATAATAAAATTTTGCCAGAAGATCCTGCGGTTAGACAGGATTTTGAAGAAAAAACAAAAGTACTTACAAATTTTATTACTGAAGCTAGAAAAGATTTGGGATTAACACCTGCTATAAATTTAACAAGTGAAGAAGCTAAGACTATAAAAAATTACGAGAAAATAACGGAAAAGGCTCAGATTAAACTTTCTGGCAGAGCTGAAGAGCGTGTCTTAAATAGTATTTTAAGACAATCAAAAGATTTGGACGATGCAGGTAAAGTTAAATTTTTTAGAGGACAGGCAAACACACTGTCTGCGCAAGAATCTCTATCGTCAAATGAACGTTTGCTTATAAGAGCATTAGAGTCTTATGGGGACTTATCCGCAGTAAAAGTAACAGCAGGTAAAAGAGCACGAATACGTAAACAAACACCTTTGACAGATACGCAACCCATAACGGCAAAAAGACTAGTGGAGATTAGATCAAGGGCTTTATCCTTAGCGAGAGCTTTTGCCAAGGATACAGAAAACAGAGAGTTTGCCTTGAAAACGGGTAAGTTTGCGGAGGCAGTATTAGAAGATTTAGACAAAGATGGGTTTGGACAAAACTATAATATTGCAAAAGATTTTTCTAGAGCCAAAAATGATGTTTACACAAGAGCTGTAGCAGGCAAGATTAGAGACAAAAAAGCTTCAGGGGAGGCCTCCTTACCTCCAGAGGTTACTTTTGAGTTACTTGTTAAAAACAACCCTTCTGTAACACTAAATAGATTTCGACAACTACAAGATTTATCAGAATTTTTAAATAGAGAGAACATTACACTTTCCAAAGAACTTACGGGAAATGCCGAGTTTATTAACGTTGAAAAGTCAGAACCTGTATTTACTACTATGTCTAATTTAGTTGAGGGTTATCTCAGAACTCTCAAGAAGACGGCTGCGAAAGAAGTTTTTGATCCAAAAACAAACACTACACGCACCGTTATAGATCCGGCAAAACTTCAAGAGTTTAAAAAAGATAACGCAGAGCTTTTGGAATTGTTGCCGTCTTTAAAGCTAGATTTAGAAAATACTGAGAGAGCTGCAAAAACATTAGCGGTATTTGAAAAAACACAAAAACGTGGTCTTGATATCTCAAAAGGCCAAAAGGAGTTATCTAATTTATTAAAAGGAAGTTCTCCCACTATAGCCATAGGAGAAGCTTTTAATGATCCAACAAATCCGGCTCTTCAATTAAATAATATTTTTAGTCTACAAAGAGTAACTGTTAAAGATAAAAAAGTACTGGCATCTAAATTACCACAATTTAAAGAGTTTACACCGGCAGCAAAACGAGCGAAAAAAATTAAGGACGCCGGCTTAGATTTAAATACTATTAATGATGCTTTTAAACGAAGTATTCTACAATATTCTTTTTCTGAAGCAGGCGGTGAGGGGGATTTTAACCCACAAACTTTTGCAAAAATTATGTATGGACCTTTACCAAAAGACCCAAACAAATCTTTGATGGATGTTGTTGGACAATATAAAATATTTTCTGATGCTGAACTTAGTAAAATAAGGTCCATGACAACACAACTTCTAAAAGTGCAAGCCGCAGATGCCTCTGGTAAGATTAACGATCCCGACTTTGCAAAAGAAGCAGGACCAATATTAGACTTTTATTATGGGATAGGCGGCTCGGCTTTGGGTACAAGAGCGTATGGTTTACTAACTGGGGGACAAGCCGGCCCCGGGTCAATTATGGCCGCAGGTGTGGGGGTAAGAACTGTGCGCGAATATCTTCAAGAATTGCCTTTGACCAAAAGATTAGAAGCAATAGAGTTATCTTTTTTAGATCCGCAACTAACCGCTCAACTCCTCAAGAAGCCAAAAACAGATAGAGATAGAAAAAGAGTTGGGGATACTATTGTCAATATTTTAACAAAGACATTTGGAAACATGGGACGACAAGGTATTCCGATAGCGGTGCCAAAAGTTGGGGAGGCCGTCACGCCCGAGGGAGACGCTGCAAAAGAAAGATTTCAACTTAAAGAAAGACAGTTACAAGAGATGCAACAAAGGGAAGCGCCTATGATTCAACCTCAAATAGCACCCGTAAATCAGACTTCGCCTAGCTTACCAAATATTGGAACGCAAGCACAGTTAGCGCCGCCTGTTCAAAACCAAAAAGTAGACAGGCGTAGGTTTGCTGCTTTATTTCCAGAAGATGCGGATTTGATACAGGGAATAGGCAGCTTACGTGCATGAGCAAGGACCCACTGAAAGGCACTGGAAAGAAACCAAAAGGGTCAGGAAGGAGATTATATACCGATGAAAACCCAAAAGACACCGTCTCTATCAAATATGCCACTGTGGCAGATGCCGAAGCAACTGTTCGCAAAGTTAAAAGAGTTAATAAACCGTTTGCTAGGAAGATCCAAATCCTTACCGTCCTCGAACAACGAGCCAAAGTTCAAAACAAAAACAGACAAGCTCAAATCGCGAGGAAGGCCAAAGAAGATCTCCGAGCCAAAAATAAAAAGAAAAAGGGGACGGCCTAAAAAAAATGACTAAGCAAATACGAAATAAAATAAAAAAAGTGGCAAAGGGTCTGAAAAAAGCTTCTAAGACGCACGCACGACAGGCCAAGACACTGCGCTCTGTCTTGAAGACTAAGAAATCCAAGACCTAGCGTCTTCGCCCAACACTTGTTGCGCAAGATTTATCTTTTCTCTCAGGGCCTGTAATATCTTTTCATCTATAGTTTCTGGCGCCACTAAATCTACATAAGTAACCTTATTAGTCTGACCAATACGGTGCGCCCTGTCTTCAGACTGCAAGCGTATCTCTAGATCATAACTGTTGCTATAATACACCACGGTGTTTGCGGCGGTCAGAGTAATACCATACCCACCCGTTCTTGGTTGCCCCACAAAGAAACGTAGGGGATCTTCAAGGTCTTGATAACGTTGAACAATCTCTTGACGCTCCTCTTGCGGGGTTTCACCATAGTAGGTTGCAACCGCTTCGGGCCCAAAGCGGTCGCGCAGGGCTTTCGCTATCTGTTGGATGTCATATGTATATGTCGCCCAAATGATAATTTTTCCCTGTACTTCTTCGCATATATCAAGCAGTTCTTTTAAACGCCCGTTTGCGAAACTCACTGTATTACCCTCATCATCTTGTATGTGACCACAGCATATCTGTTGCAGACGCATGATCTGTGTCAGTACGCTCTGTGTCGTGGCAAGTTCGCCATTGTCAAGCTTAGTAAGGGACAAACGTTTCATCTCCGTGTACGACCGTTTCTGCTCCTCGGATAACGGAACAAGACGGCGTACATACATTTTATCCGGCAGATCCAGACAATCTTCCTTCAACACACGATTACTAAACGCTTCAAGCTTTTCGTTGAGCTCATCTAATCGTCGGTATCCTACCACTTCATTAAAGGATCGCGGTCCCATGACACGCCTTTGCAACACGGCATAGCGGTTCTGAAACGCATAAAAACTTTGAAAGTTCAGTGCCAAACCCGACAAGAACATACATTGACTAAACAAGTCCATCGGACTACGGGTCACGGGTGACCCTGTTAGAATACGCCTATACTTAGACAGTCCCTTCATCTCTAATATATTCTTTGTACGGTTTGCACTTCTATTCTTAATAGTCGTGCTTTCATCTACTATCACTATGTTCTCATCATTAGCCTCAAGAAACGTGAGTGCCGCCTGCGTCCCGCGAGGCGTGGACAACGCTTCGGTGTTCATCACAAATATTTTAAGGCCATCAAACTTTTCATACACCAACGTTTTCATCTGTTTCTGAAACCACTGCGCACTGGATGGTTGCCATCGCACCATGTTGATCTGTATGTCATCGGATAGGTGTGTCGGTATCTCACCTTGCACCCAGTTATCATACACACCCTTGGGTGATATAATTAGTGCTGCGTTTATTCTGCCCTCTGTATACAGGGCCCCCATAGTGTCTATAGCTACTTTCGATTTACCTGTACCCATCTCCATAAATAGTGCATAATACTTTGCGTCCCACGAATCAC
>Ga0208919_1002024_pt1 | contig 10975 bp, 12 predicted proteins | sample 4_EtaG_FD_184076 | JGI IMG/M metagenome (GOLD analysis project Ga0208919, IMG submission 184076) | Marine viral communities from the Subarctic Pacific Ocean - 4_ETSP_OMZ_AT15127 metaG (SPAdes) (version 3) | ecosystem: Environmental > Aquatic > Marine > Oceanic | place: Pacific Ocean | collected... | reverse complement strand
CATACTATGCAATACTCACTTCTGTATGGCTCTAGGTTTTCTTTTGCCCACCCTAGTCTATCCCATAAATGTGTTCCTTGAAATTCTGGTGTCATGCTAAATCTCCGTGTGCTAAAATAGATACATATTTAAAATCAGTTACTGAAGCACTTGCATTTGTGCAGAAAAATTTAAATGAATCTGTTGAGGGTGTAGAATTTTGGCTAAACATTCCTATTGGAGAAGATACACTATTATCGCCACCAATGCCTGACACTGAATAATTTGCAGAAGACAGTGCATTTGTCCAACTAGCTGTGTAATTGCCTGTGCCGTGGTCTGTTAATCCTGAACTATTAAAATTATCTGCATTTGATATGCTCCCTGCCGTGCCGTCAAAGTTAACCCAAGCCATACAAAGACCCTGTTGCACATTCGTAGTGGTAATATTCCCTGCACCTGCAACAATAGTGATGCTGTTCTTTGCATCCATTCCCTCTAGGGCATTTGTTCTTAGTGTACTCATGCCAAGTCTCCGTGTGCTGTAACTGCAACATAATGCATATCAACAACTGCAGCTGCCATAGTTTTTCCAAAATACTTCCAATACCCTACATTGGGAAGAGTGTCGTGCGCATAAATAGGGCCGGGATTTGAAGTGCTATTACTTCCGCCTACACCAACACAAGAGTAATTTACATTTGCAAAATCATTATTCCAAGTAGCTTGAAAGTTTCCTGTTCCATGGTCAGTAATAGAACTTGTATTTAATGAGCCATTAATAGCAGCATCTACTTGATTCATGCTGCACCAAGCTTTAGCCAAACCTTGCTGTAAGTTGGTAGTTGTAGAGTTACCCTCTCCTGTAACGGCAATAGACCCTGCTGTTGATGTGCCTGTGAGTGTGTTTGTTTTGAGAGTTGCCATTGTTTATCCTATTAAAAATCCAGAAAATTGGCTGTGGTTTGGACTTGCATGAAAATTACCCCCTGCTACTTGTGGGTGAAAGAAATCACTAGCTGACATTTTTATAACTGTTGAGCCATGAAAACTCTCATAGTTACTTTCATCATTAGATAAGTTTGTATTAAATTTAATTACGTCTTGCGTATTTAAATACATTTTTACTTCACAATCATTTTCTGCGTAAGTCATTGCAGAAAAGCTAAAGAAATATATACCAGTTACAGGTGCTGTAAATTTTCCTGTGCTTGTATTGTAGTGTCCACCTACATTATGGTTGCCATGCGATGCTTCATTAACAGCCCCTGCTTCACCAAATACGATATCTCCAGAGGTTTGGTTAGTTATCTCTGCTGTTGGTCTTGCACAAAATGAGGGTCTTGCTGAAGTAAGTATACGTCCACTACTATCCACAGTCATAGCCGTAGTATTATTCGTATGCTTTATATTTTGTACTAGAAGATTGCTCATAGTATTGCTACGTTCCCTCCTGAGTTAATCGTCAGTGTCACACCACTTGATATGGTCAAAGGACCAGTGACGTTAGCATTTTCTGTAGCTTCTATTGTTGTGTTTACATCAAGAGTCTGTGCATTAGTTCTAAACATGCCACCATTCTTAAAATTACCCTTGTTGGCTTCTGGTGGCACGACACTAGCATCAGTTAACGCAAGATAGTTTACAAAGATATTACCTGTACCAGATGAAGGAGCTTCTGAGAATACAAGGTTTGTACCTCCAGTTAAAGAGTAGGCACTAGAGTCTTGAACAACCCCATCTACAGATATAAGGACACCTTGCACGTTTGATACATTCTGGTTCAAAGTAAATGCTGTAGCACTCCCATCGCCATTAAAACGCTGTACAGAGGGTATATCGTGGAAGTTTGCCTGAACTTGGTTTCCTATATACGCCATTATGTTATTTCCATAATACTTGCTACGGTGTCCATGCTATTAGCAGTATTAGAAGACACTATTAAAGTATGTCCTGCTTCCATAATAATTTTATTACCTGCCATATATTCAAAAGAACTTCCAGAAGGTATAGGAATATTTTTTGCTAAGAACACCGTAGAGTTTGCACTAAGTTTAATGTCAGCCGTTATTTGACTAGTAGTTGTATTGGCTAACGTTAACCCTATAACAACAGTTGTTGTCGATGTTGGCGCAGTGTAGACACTCATATTTGCATCTGCAGCTACACTAGAACCATCATAAACTTTATTTTTAAAGGTATTAGCCATCTACTTCTCCTTAGACATCATCAAGTAAAGCTGCTACTACAACCTCTGCGGTAGAAGCAGACGATATCGCATGTATGTCTGCTACGGTACAGTTTGGAAGTCTTGCTGCAAACGCTTCACTAGGACCTATTGTTACACCATCTCCTGCAGACGATGATGCTGTTCCTGCATCAAACACAACATAAATACTTCTACTATTTGTATCTACATTTTTAATAAACAAAAACTTTACTTTATCACCTGTAGCTACGGCTGTAGGCGCAGTGTCATCATCTACGGCTGTATAATCCGTAAAGTATCCTGCAATTAAATCTGTACTAGAATTTGATACACTTGTTTTTTTGTAATACCATTTATCATTAGCATCACTAGGCGTAACAGTTGTGGTTGCAGAAATAGTTTTAGCTATCTCATCAGGCAATACCGTTGCCTGTACGGTTACTGAGGCATCGTTTGCCATGTTTTTTCTCCTTGATTACATTGAAAGTTAACTATAATTATATCATAACTATAGTTTTTTGTCAAGCCTTAAATTACCCTAAGGCGATTGCTAATGCGGTCGGGTCGTCACTAGAGAATCCCGCATTTGTTAGATAAGTTTTAACTACGCTCATGTCCATTCTTTTAAGCGTCCCTGCATCACTTACCATTAGTTCATCTGTATCTGCTAGACCAGATGCTAATTCTGTTTGTCCACTAATTGCATTAGTGTTTAACATACTTCCTTCTACAGCATTTGCTCCTATTGTCAAAGCTCCTGCATCACTTGCAGTTGCATCACCTGACATAGCTGAGTAAATATATTTCTTTACTCTTGTTAGTTCTGATTTTACTTCTGTTCCACCTGCACCATCATCAACAATAATTAAATCGTCATCTGCTAGGTCAGCACCAATATCACTTGCACCGTCTATCTCTAACGCACTTAGAGCTACCTTACCTGCTGTAGATATAGTGCTAAGTTTGCTATCTCCAATACTGCCTGCTAGTTTAGCTGCAGTAATACTTCCTGCCAACATACCATTAGTTACTGTGCCTGTATCACCTGTTCCTACAAGTGTACCTGCATCTGTCGGTAAGACTAATGTGTTTGTTGCATTTGCAGAGTGTGCTGCCCCTATTAATGTTTGGCCATGACTGTTGCTTTCACAGTTAAATCGTATAGCTCCGGGATTTGTATTACCCTTGATAACTACGTGTCCTTCACCTTTAGCTGTTAAGTTTAAGTCAATATGTGTGTCACCGCCTGTTACGGCTAAATTAGGACCTTGTGTGAAGGATGTTGAAGTTGCAGAGTTAGTTATTTCAAACTGATTGATAGCGGATGCTGTGGTTTGGAATATTATTTGCTCGTTACCATTTTCATCACCGATAAAGTGCGCATCATCTATAAGTATATTAAAACTATTGGTGTCTAGGTCAGCACCTAGCTGTGGAGATGTATCTGCTACAACGTCTGTGATACCGCCAAGTCCTGAAGACAACGATGCTAATGTAACTTTTCTTAATGCACTAGCAGAATTATCATGGATAAGTATTGTATCATTTGTTGTGTCAAGAGATGTTTCGGCAGTCTGTCCTGTTATAACATTTGCATTAACCATTGCAGTTTCAACAGCACCACTTGCTATTGTTACTGCGCCATTTGATGCTATAGTTACATCACCTGATACAGCTACAGGATTAAAGTTAGTTCCGTCAGCAACCATGATGTGACCACTGGTGTTTGTACCCATAGTTAAGTCATCACCACTAATGGTTAAGTCACCTGCTAGTGTGACATTTGCACCACTAAATGTTAAGGCTGTTGTTGTGCCTGATTTAATTATTAAGTTGCCTGATGAATTTTCTAATGAACCAAAAGTAGCAGAATCATCTTGTAATGAAACAATACCATCATCTGTGTTTAATATTATATCTCCTGCAACATCTAATGTTAAATCACCAGAAGATAAATCTATTTCCGTACCATCTATTGTAATGTTATCTACAACTACCCCTGCGTTAGCTGTAAGAACTCCTCCAACTGCCAAGGTAGTAGACATATCAACTGCACCGTCAATATCCACAACATCTAAGTTAGCAGTTCCATCTACATCTAAGTCCGTACCGACATAAAGTTTTTTAGCTATACTTGCTCCACCTTTAGTACGTAATGCTCCTGTATCTCCTGTCGCATCACTTGCGTCAGTAGTATCAGTTATACCAAGAACACCTGATGTTGTTATAGCACCCGCAGAAACAGTACCTAGCCCACTAACATTACCACTTGTGTCAAAAGTATAGTTGCCATCAGAAAACGTGCCATCTATAGTTAGATTACGTATAGTGCCAATGTCTTTATTAGAATCAACTACAAGAGCTTTTTCTGCGGCTGCAGTACCAGCAGTAATACCATCTAACATTTCTAGTTCGGCTTCTGAAAGAACCGCACCTGAACCTAAAGTAAATGAACCACCTACAGTTAAATTACCCGCAACTGCTAATGTAGAATTTGCAACGGTAGCATTTGGAGTAAGTGTTAAATGAGTAACATATGTACCTGCAGAATTAATATCGTTACCAAAAGTAAGTGTACCGCCATCTGCAATATTAAGTTTCCACTCATCTCCTGCGTCATCACCCTCATCTGCCATTAAAGTAATAGCTAGACCTGCTCCTTCTTTAGCAGCTATTTTTAAAGAATCTGTAGTAGCTTCATCGTATGAAACAGTAATATCAGAATCAGTACCAAAGATTAATGTTTCATTATCGACAATCATTATGTCATCGGCAAACTTAAATAAGTCTTCGTCTTCCATCCATGTTAAAAGACCATCATTTGTTTCCCCATCGAATGTTACAGCTATGTCTGTACCTGCCGCACCATTTCCTATAGTAATAGCAGTGCCAAGTAATTTTGTAATAGGACCACCCTCACCTGCGTCACCGTTATGTGTGTGTCCTGTGCTTGCTACAAAAGCTGCTAATAACTGATTAAATTCGTCATTAGTGTGAGCAGCCGTGATAACATCACCGTCAGTGTATGAGGACTGTCTTGTGTATGTTGCTCCCATTTACCTTCTTGCTCCCGCGTTAAATTCTAATTGAAATCCTTTTAATGAGTACGGTGCAGATGTACCCCTATCATTAACTCTAAGTGCTATAGCAAAACCGCTTCCCTCTATAGCTTGGCGAACTAGTGGATTAGACTGCCCACCATATGTTGCAGTGGCGTATAAAGATGTACCATAAATTGCAACAGACGTAGATGTATCAAATGCATATGCTGCAGGTCTAGGTACGTCAGGAGCTTCATAGTCATAACGTACTAATAAATCTGCGCTCACTGTAGACTCAGGTGCATAGTTAATAATTACACGTTGAAAGTTTTTTCGTATACCTGCATCGCCCATTGTTAAATCTGGAGAACGATACTTGCCTACAATATTACTTCCATCAAAATCATTGCCTTGTTCTTGTCTGTATACATATCCATCAAAGTCTCCATGCAGTACTATACTTTCCCCTGATGTTACTATAAAATCTGTACAACTAGGTCTAATACCAAGTAAGTCTCCAAACTCATAGTTGTCTCCTTTTCTAACGGCTATTACTCCTTTGGTTGAACCTTGCAACGTAGAAGCGTTTGAAAAGAAAATACGATACTGTGTTTTATCTGGAACAATAACACTATCAAATTCATCAACATCTGTTAATCCTTGAAACCGTCTTTGTACTGAACGGCTTATTGTACCAAGTTCAACGTCGCCAATTCTTTCTGTACCTGCTACAGTTCTTAAACCATCTGGTCCTAAGAATACAATATCGCCTGCAAATTCTTGAACCGTAAATCCGTTTATACAACCTATTTCACGTGTAACAGGTAAAACATTAAAAGCTTCATGCTCTCCTACTACTTTAAATATACGTTCTTCGCAAAAAATATACAACGCATCACGAAAAGGAAACAACCCTGTTATATCACTATCAACTTGTATTTCCCCTGTTCCAAGGTCTGTTGAAAAATCATTATCTGTAAAAGGAGAACTAAAAACTACGGATTGAGGATTTTCTGACATTCCTGCAAACCATAAAGAGTCTTTAAATCCTGTTACAAAAGCTGGGTCTACTGGTGCGCTTTCTCCATCAATATCTCTTACTGTAGTATTATCATATGTGCTTGCACGATTTGCACCATCTGCCCATACAATACGGTCTGTTCCTGCTAAGTTATATCTAAAGTGTGTGTACTTTCCTGCTCCAGTTCTACCTGAATCTATTTCAGTCCATGAACCTGATGTTCCGCCCTTATATACTTTAGTTCCTCGTGCTGCAATTACATTAGATTTAAAGTATGCCGACATCAAAACTTTTTCAGTAGAACTTGCAGTTTGTGGAACTATATTAGTGTTCCATTTTGCGTACCCACTTATTCTTCTATATCCGCCTCTAATATCGGGTTCAAAGTTTTGTAACTCTAATGCCATTCCCGGTTGCATAGCAAATGTAGAAGAATCTAATACAAGACCACCTTGACATGCAAAAACAAATGGACTTAGTTGAGCTTCATCAGCCATTCATTTCTCCTAAAAACTTGCTACATTTGTACCGTATCGTTGTGAATGTGGCATAAAAGTTGACCTAACATACTGAGTACGATTAAGTAAAATAGACTGCATTTGTTTTATGCCATCCTCAAAACGAGAAAAGTTAATACCATATTGTTGTGCTTCTCCTCTATATTGATAGGCATATGCAGTAGCACCATCTACAATAACTTGTCTAAATTGTTCAGGCACAGCAGGTGCATCTGTAGTTGCACTTAATGCTGTTGGTTTTGCAAAGTATTCGTATTTTAATTGATATGCCTTATCAGGATAAGGATATAATAAATAATTATTATCAGGTGTTCTAACTATATAGTTTGGAATAGAACCTACATCTGATGTTGTTTCTTGGTCAATGTATCTATCTACATATTCTTTGTAATCTAATATTCTTAATGTTGTGCCTGCAACAGCGAGACTATCATCTTTACTAATTCTAAAAGTATCGTAGTCAACGTGCTGTGTACCTGTAGGTATAGTATACCTTGTTGTTCCTGCTACAAGTGTTTCAGTTTGTGTAGCATGACTAAAAGGCCAACCAAATTCTCTTTGATTAATGTAGTTAATTGCATCGTTTACAGCATTTTTACACTGTATTTGAAACCCTCGTGCTGACGTAAAATTAGAAGAAGTAAGTGCTACTTCATTCATTCTAGCTAATATTTCATTTGTTATATCTAAATAATTATACGCCATACTAATCTTTCATTTAAAAAGAAGGGCAAGTTTCCCTGCCCTCCTAATTAATGTGGTTATGCTAATTGGTCACGACCAACTTCATTAGCTTCCATCTCACCAATGTCACTAACATCCTGTAGGACAGCATATACTCGTATTTCACCTGCTGTGAAGGAAGCTCCTCCACCTGCTAGTGTCAAATCCAAAGTATCGGCAGAAGTAATAACTACTTCGCCTGCAGGAGTAGCACATGGAGCATAAGCTCCGTCAGATGCACCGTCAATATCAAATGCAGCAACATACTCGTTGTCATCAACAGCAGTTCCAAGAATAGCTGTTGCGTCTGTACCAGTATTTTGTGTTGCACTTGAAGTTACCTGAAAGCCTGCAGCAATAATTTTAGTGTTAGCAGGTACAGTGAGACACTGCACTACATCACCATTAGGATTAATGCTGTTAGCTGTTAGGTCAACGATTTGTTGAACATAATAAGGTTGTCTGCCTCGTGAAGACATACCGTGAGTATTAGCAAGTGTTGCTGTAATTGTAGCCATTTCCTAATCCCCCCTTATATTGATGAAACGTAAAGCGCACGTGTCAAAGCTTCGGGTCGCAGAATCTTGCGGCCATATAAATGCATGCCGCGCACGATATCTGCAAACGAATCTGGGTCACGATACGTTTCAGTTTTGTTGATTTGTTCGGCAGAAGCAACTGAAGATGAGTGTCCTGCACAAATAACACCGTAGTGTGTACTTCCTGTTGCTGTCGCGCCAGTCGGTCCATTGCCCACGGCAGGTAAGTTGTTTGACATATACACTTTAAATCCATGTATATTATTAAACACAAGACCATTTTGTAGTCCGCTACCACCAAAGTCAGAATCCATCAAACGTGAGTCTTCGTCCTTTAGAAGTTCTGCAAAAACTGGGTCAATTACAAGCCAACGTCCTTGTGTGTCCACAAATTGTTGGTCAAGTTTTCTTGACATTCTTGCAATAACAGACAACGGTGAAGCTTTAGCTGTAGTAGTATTTAAGCTATCTCCACCTGCTCTTGGTACAACCACAATAGAGTTTCCAGAAGAACCTCCATTAAAGTCTTCAGCGTCTACTTGCATAGTTGCTAGTAGTTCGTTTGAAGCGGCGGTTGACACAGCTTTAGTACCAGAAACGGTAGTGTTAGCTGTATTAGGTGCGCCATGTATAGCAGATTGTTTAAATCCACACATATATCCAAGAACGTCTTGGTCGAATTGGTCTGCTAATCGGTACGCAGCTCTGTCACTCGCAAGGCTTTGGAAGTTAACATGTGAGTGTGCTTCTTCAATGTCATCGACTTTAAACGCAAAATAGTTTGCTTTGTCAACAACAAGGCTAAAGTCCTCGTCATCCAAATCCTGCGGAGTAATTTGTGAACCACGTGAGTACTCCTTAACAGTAATTTCAGGTTCTTTGATAATCTTAACGGTATCTCCCATACCTGATATCTCACCAAAGTAGTCCGAATTGGTAATCGCTTCAACAACAGAGTTTTTGCGAAAGGCCATTTGTACCTGCTTCGAGTAGATAATAGGCGAGAAATTACCGTTAGGCAGATTACCGTAACCTGCTGCACTAGTAAAAGCCATAATAAATCCTCCTGATTATATATAGTTGGCTGGGTTAAAGCAAACGTATATTCTAAAAAGAGGCTGATTCACTATGGGTGCGTATCTTTTAGGTTGGCCTACCTAAATTTCAACGGGCCATGTTAGTCAGGTATTCTATAAGATTTAACGATTTGCACGAAAAATGTAGGAATTTCCTACACATGACTATAGTTATAGTTAAGTATAACTATTTGTCAACTCTTTTTTATCTAGCATTGCCAGATATATCATAAATAAATTTTCCAGAACGAATTGACTCCATTACTTCTTCAGAACGTTTTTCATATTCTTGAGGAGACATTTTTTGTACATCCGATTCTTTTAAATAAGAGGATGCTTCATTCGTCTGCGGTACATTTCTACCCTTCGTAGACACTGCTTCCGCTGCACCCTTAGACGTTTTAGTAGATTTTTTATCATTAAGTATTCCCTTATCTGCCTTAAACAAATCAATAGCTCTAGCGGCAGAACGTGCATCATTATCATTTTCATAAAGTGCATCTTGTACCCATTTTGGTTGGTCTTCCGCCCATTCGTGAAACTCATCACTTTGTCTAATAGTATCAAAGTCGGGATGTAATTGTAATAATTCTACTTCTGCTTTTTCTTTTTTAGCGGACGATTGCAATTCATCAATAGCTTTCATCCTATCTTCAAGTTCTTGTGTTTGTTCTTTTGCTTTTTTAATAGCAATAGTTTCAACAATACCTGCAACGTCTGGGTATTCTTTTGCCCATTTGTCTAAGTCTTCATTAGATTTAGGCAATTTAATTTCTTTACGTGTAGCACTATCAAGTTGTTTTTTAAGTTCATCAAGTTTTGTTTCAAACTCTTTTTCCTTTTCTTGCATATGCCTACGCAAATCACCATAGCGTTTTTTAAATGTTTTTTCTTCTGCGCTATCTGGTTCTTTTTCTTCGGGTTTAACTTCTTTTGTTTCTCCCTTTTGTTCTTTTATTAATTGCTCTAACTCTTCTTCATCACGCTTGAGTCTTTCTTCTTGCGTATAAGGTTTAGATACAAAGGCTTTCTTTTTTGGCGGTTGTATTTCCTCCGCCATAATTGCTGCTTCACTCATAGTTAGTTCTCCTTACTAGGTAGCCACCGTAGCCGTTGGGGGGGGATGGGGCTAGTTGCTTGACAAAGTTTACCGTGTTGTCAATTCACGTCTAAGAGTTGCCTCCTAATCCTTTCTTACGATTTCGTTTTGTTTTAGGTTTTGTTTTAGGCTTTGCCGCTAAACCGCCTTTTTCAAATGGAATAAAACTACCTCCACCTGTAGGAATATTTGCCGATGCGGTTGGGCTTGAGTACTGATTCATGCCGCCCGGTCTTCCCGGTTCCGAATATGGGTCTGTAGATGGCGAATATGTAGATTCATTATCATCTCTATTTGATTTATTGCTAAAACCTGAAAACATGCTAGACAATGCAGGGTCAGCACCTGCACCGCCCGCTATATCTTGTTCAATTTTACTTATATTATCATCTCTATCATTATCATCGCTTTGTGATGGAGTAAATATGCTAGATAATGCTGGGTCAGCACCTGCACCACCTGCTATATCTTGATTAACTTTTGTTGTAGGTGATATTTGTGCTGTTGAAGGAGTAGATACTGTAGGTGCATATGCTCCTATTCCTGCAGCTTTTTCGTATTCCATTTGTTGTTGGGCTTGCATTGCTGCTAATTCTTCTTGTTGTTTTTTATTTAAGTTATATTTTAATGCACTACTTGTACTTGATACACCACCGCTTTTATCAACAACTTCTGTTTCTGATGAACCACCTTTTAATAAATTAGAAATAGCATCACCTACATAATTTACTCCTGCTCCTATAGCATCAAGTAAAGGAATACCTGTTGTA
>Ga0208919_1002023_pt1 | contig 10977 bp, 21 predicted proteins | sample 4_EtaG_FD_184076 | JGI IMG/M metagenome (GOLD analysis project Ga0208919, IMG submission 184076) | Marine viral communities from the Subarctic Pacific Ocean - 4_ETSP_OMZ_AT15127 metaG (SPAdes) (version 3) | ecosystem: Environmental > Aquatic > Marine > Oceanic | place: Pacific Ocean | collected... | reverse complement strand
TTTAGACTTATATTAGGAATACTTAATAACTAATTAATATGGAGTTAAATATATGTCTGTTGGATATACTCAATTAGAGCAAGAGTGCTCAAGAGTTACTTCTCCAATGGAGTCTAAAGAAGAAGAAGACTTAATAGACAACATATGTGAGCAATCACATTGGAGTCTTGAGGATAGTCCTCAATGGAAGTATTTAGAGTCTATAGAGAAGGAAGAAGCAGTTAACAACTGGTCTGCAATCGTTGTAGAACAAGCTAACTGCAAACAATATAGAGATAAGTAAAAAAGACTATTGACAGTATTAAAAACTGTAGTAGACTTATATTAGGAAGACTAATTAAATTTGATCTTAGAAAATTGACTTATGAAATACACCATGATAGAAGGTGTGTTGCATAGAATCTTACCAGTACCAGTTACTAGAGGGACTCTAAAGACTTCTGGTGTATGGAATGCTGGAAGGTCAAGGGTAAGACCTTGTCGTAATCCTAAGGTTCTATCTTCATACCTTACAAGAAAAAGAATGTTAGGTTCTGTACCTTATGGTAAAGAGCCAGTACCAAGAAACGCATAGTATTATAACTTATCCTATCTATACTTTTGTAGGTTATGTATAGGTGGGTCTTTGAAAAACCTACACTGATAACCAATAATGGGGTAACGATATGAAATTCGTTAAAAATGTTACTGCCATACATGGTCAAACTGTACCTAAACTTGGTCTACAACCGGGATCTTGGGTAACTGTTGGTCAAAGTGGCAAGGTAACTGGTAAAGGTTGCTACATGGGTTCTATTAGTGGAATTGCAGTAATAGCCATTGATGATGGTCAACCTAGACCAGAGTTTCACGCCTTAATGCAAAGTCAGCGTGATCTTGTGGAAAATGCTAATAAAATATTAAACTCATAATGGGGATAATATGGAAGTACAAATACAGGAACGCATAGAATATGGTATGCGTAGAACCTATCCAATGAATAAATTGGGTAAGGATTATGCCGAAAGACTTGGTAAAAAGACTCTATCACATGGAGACCTTAGTTTTATCTCTGAGTTAGGAGTCAATATTACTCACGTACCATTTCAAATGGAGTGGACTAATATAAACTAAGCTATGAGTCCGAAAAGACAAAGGAAGTTTGTGAAGTTTTCCAAGTATATCAAAGGAAAGCTACACAATGGGGTGTTCTGTTCCTGCCGACAATGCAATGTTGGTGATCAGAGCAAATATTATCAACGCTACAAAATAGGGAGAGCATATAATGTACAATACGCACAATCCTAAGGTGCGTGTGTATGCTCAGTCTAATGCGAAGAACCTTGAAAACGTGATAGCGTTTGTATTCGCTAGTATCAGAGTACAGACTAGTATGCTACCTCGGATGATGAAGGAATTCAGGAAGCGAGGTATCAAATCATCGTGGATTTGGGGCAACAAGAGAACAGGGATTAATTACGTGCGTAAGCATAGACAAGACCTGTTTGATCGCATGACGGGCATTCTGCGTGCTAGGAGGGCTAATTGTGCACATGAGTTAATGATGCTGTTTCTGGAAGTACCGGGTCTTGGATTACCTAAGGCCGGATTTGTGGTACAACTAGTGTCTGGTAAGAGTGGATGTATGGATGTACACAACTTTAGGAAGTATCTACCAGAAGTGGATGCCTCCAAAGGTACACCAAACTGGCTACAGACTAGTGGCAACTCTGATAAGACTAAACGTATCAAGGCTCAAGCATACTTAGACCTTATCAAAGCCAATGGTGGCTCTAAAACAATGTGGAACAACTGGTGTACTCATGTTAGTATGCTATATCCGCATCATTTCAAAACTCCTAATGATGTCTCAGAGTTACATGAGTGCATCTGGTAGAAAGGAATTACATGGATAACAGTGGCTTACAACTGAGCTACTACAGTGTCTCAAAAGATGAACATGTGGACATTGAAGATATGGCTCATGAGCACTTGGTGAATGTGCTCTATAAATTACTAAAGGATCAGAACTATCGGGCTAACTTCCAGCTTACCTTTGAAGATGGGACAACCGATACAGCAGAACTCACACTAACATCATTTAGACTAATACAACGAGAAGGCAGGTAGTATGTCAATGTTCTATTGTAGTGGGTGTGATCATCTCGTAGACTCTGATGAAACCTTGTTTATAGTTGAAGAAGTTAAGGAAGGTATTGACGAGTGGATATGTGAGCATTGTCTGGAACGTGACAATCCAGACGATGCCGAGAGATTGCTGAGAGAATTTAATGGGTACTAATAGGTGGTTTATAATGTTACCAGATATATTCCACTTCTTTACAATATTTGGATTTGGTGTACTAACAGGTATATTCATTGGTATACTATTCATCCTGATGTATTGTTGGGGAGGTGGAGAGATACAAGTAAAGATGGTCAGAAAAGAACCTGATGATGATAAGTTTTAGGGTAGGTATGCAAACTGGATAAGCAACCTGACTGTAAATCAGGCGTGTGCACACATTTGTTGGTTCGAGTCCAACCCTGCCCACCAGAAAGGGGACACAATGTTTAAGTTTATGTTACTAATGTTTATACTTTATTCTTACATTTCATTCTATCAAGAGTGGAACACATTTATACTAGCACACATAAGGTAACTATGGAAGAAGTAATTTATGATGAAGAAGTACCAGTAGAGGACATAGAAAAAGCGGTAGATGAATACGTAAATGATATGTCTTTAAATGATGCATTCACCTATGTACGTAGTAACATGAAGAACTACTACATTGAGGTGGCAGATTCAGAAGAAGCACAAGAGTTTCTGGATTCAAACAGAGATACCTCAGTATATGTGGAGGAATGGGCATGATTAACAAGATTAAACTAGATTGGTACAAACATAAACAGTTTCTAGGTGAGATACTATCAGACTTGGAATACTGGAAGTTTGAGTATGAGGTCAGGCTAGAAAATGGCACACTAATAATCGAGATATATGGAGCAGGAAAATGATTGAATACTTAATATGGAAATACCTCATGTTAATAGTTTTTACATGGGTAACAATAGCTCATTGGGGTGAACCTCATGGGTTTGATTGGGTAACTTTCTAAAGGAGACACATGTCAAACTATTACAGTAGACCAGTAATCAATTACAATAGAGCAAAAGAATCAACTAAGACACAGTTTCATGTATTCTGTGGTGATGATGAGGACTATGGGTATCCATACTCACACAAGTACAATGAACCTGACTCCGATAGAGGAGCAAGTGACGAAGGATGGGATGACTGACTATGAAGTAGTGACTAGACTACGATACAAGACACCTGATGGGTACACAGGATCAATAGTTCAGGTGAAATCTAAACCAAAGGAGACACATGGAAAAGAACTTGATGGGAAAGACAAGGCCAGTAGAAAAACCATATGAAGTATGGGTCTGGAATTCTCCAGATGGACTATGGGAATGGAGAGTCTTGAAGAAGTGGCAGAAGCCCTCCAAAGAGGCAGAGAATCCGTATGCTAGGTGGTTCTGTGCAGTCATGAGTCCACATACCTATGGATCATGGGAATATGGGGATACTTATGTCAGAGATGTTAAACTAATGGCAACCAAAGTAAGATCTTAGTATACACTAATTTAAAAGTTAGTATATAAAAAGTGGACATTTACGTAGTAAGAGAATAAAGATGGGTAAAGGAATTCTCAATCGTGGTACTCAGGTACACCAAAGTAAGAAGGTGTACACTAGGTTAAAGGTTGGTAAACTATATAACTGTGAGGATAGAATGAGTGGAGGACATTTTGGACACTTCCAGAATAAACTAAAGGAACAAGTGGAGTCTATGAGGGAAGAGATTAGGTTAAACAAACCTAAGTTCTCTGAAGATACACTTGAGTTACTTGAGTACATCCAGTTTATAATGGAGAGAACAGTAGACTTAATGGATGAAGCTGATTGGTTATTCTCTGGTGATATAAATGCCCAATCATTCAAAGAAGGTATAATGAAATACCGGAAAGAAATAATAACTAAATTAAACTAGCCTATGGAAACAGATGATGAACTAAAAGTGATTGGTTATGATGAACTCAAAGATGAGTACAAACTAACTGATAAACAGATAGCTGTCATGGACAGAGAAGCACAGAAGATCATGGGTAATAGCTTAGTCATGATTGATGGAGCACTCAGAGATGACGAGCATAAACCAATGGAACGTATAGCTACTGCTTTAACTTTCATTGACATAACAATGAACCTTATTGAAAAGAACTTCAACGAAACTATCTCTAAAAACCTATCTAAAGAGGAGCTAAATTGAATCTAGCTGATGAGCAAGATAAAATAGAAAAGGAGATGAACTCTCTTGGTATCGACAGGTATTACAAGAGTATACGAGAGTCACGAAAAGGGGGAGGAGAGTCAACTACTCTCTATGGTATAACTCTTATGAAGGAGGCTCTTGATGTAATGAATGAAGGTATCAAGGAGTTCTTACATGAAGCGATGTCAGGTGGGGTAGGTAAGTACCAGAAGTCAGCACTTACTCTAGCTTTGATGGACTCAGAGGTATGTTCCTATCTCACCTTGAAGTATGCTATTGATGGTGTCTCACAGAGAAGTCCCTTCACTCGTATTGCTATGAAGTTAGCAGGTGCAATAGAGGATCAGTTTAAGTTTGATCTATGGGACAAAGGGGAAGAATCCAGAAAGATATTCAGGAGGATCAAGAAGAAAGTAACCTCACGTACCAGTAACAGACTGTACAGGAGGTACAATATCATAAGAACCATGAGTAGACTGGAGCTTCTAGACCATGAAGCATGGACTAAGACTGAGAGACTACACTTAGGTAGTAAACTAATAGACCTATTGATACAAACAACTGGACTAATGGAAGTTAAGACTGTCCAGTTTGGTAGGAGAAAGAGGATCATATACCTTCAAGCTAATAAAGCTACGTTATACTGGATTGAAAACGTGAACAAGGAAGGTGAAGGTTTACATCCATACTTTTATCCATGTGTAGTACCTCCGTTGGACTGGAGTTCTCCGTTTAATGGAGGATACCACACTAAAAGGATTGATACACTACCTCTGATTAAGACTCGGAACAGAGAGTACCTAGAGGAGATGAAAAATCATCACATGCCACTAGAGTATGGTGCTATCAATGCCTTACAACGTACTAGATGGGCAGTAAATGTTCCTATCTTAGAGGTTATGCAAAGGTGTTGGGAGACTGGTGAATCATGGGCTAAACTACCACCAAGAGAGGACTACAAGGTACTTCCAAGTCCCATCAAGGGGAAGAAGAAGGACATGACACCTGAGGAACTAGACATGTTCATCAAGTGGAAGAAGAAAGCAATGACTGTCCATGATATGAATGCTAAGATGACCAGCAAACGTATCCAACTGGTGAGAACTATGGCTATGGCTAGGAAGTTCAGACAGTACAAAGATATATACTTTGTATACCAGTGTGACTTCAGAGGTCGTAAGTACACAGTTAATTCCTTTCTTACACCACAAGGGCCAGACTATGCCAAGTCTTTACTCAAGTTTTCCAAGAAGTTTCCTATTAATAATAAGGAACAAAGGGATTTCTTTGCAGTACATGGTGCTAATTCATTCGGGTTTGATAAGGTTTCATTCCAAGAGAGAGTGGAGTGGGCACTGGAAAACACTGATAACATTATTAATTCTGCATCACAACCATTGAATAACAGGTGGTGGACTAAGGCAGATGAGCCGTGGACTTTCTTAGCATGGTGTTTTGAGTGGGCTAACTTTAGTAAAGAGGGATATGGATTTGATTCTCAATTACCCATATGTCTTGATGGTTCTAACAATGGACTCCAACATTTCTCTGCTATGCTCAGAGATATTATTGGAGGGAAAGCAACGAACCTTACTCCAGAAGATATACCACAAGATATATACCAGATGGTTGCAGATGTGGTACTAAAGAAAGTTAAAGAGGATGCACAGCATGGTGTACCCTACTCTAAAGAGTGGCTTTCATTTGGTATAGATCGTAAGATAACCAAGAGACCTGTAATGGTAGTACCCTATGGAGGTACACGCTTTAGTTGTAGAGCATACGTAGAAGATGCAATGAATGAGAAGATACTGAGTAATCAGAATGTCAATCCATTCGGTGAACATATATACGAGGCATCATTGTACGTAGGTAAGCATGTATGGGAAGCAATAGGAGAGGTAGTAATCAAGTCAAGAGAAGCTATGACATGGCTTCAAGAGATAGGAAGGAGAATGTCAGAGAAGAATCTTCCTATAATATGGGAGACACCTTCTGGATTTGTAGTACAGCAGATATACAAGAGCATGAGAGCCAGAAGGATAACAACTCACATAGATAATGTATTAATTAAACCCTCTGTACTAGAGGAGACAGAGAATATAGACAAGCGAAGATCAATCAATGGCGTGTCACCTAACTTTGTGCATAGCATGGATGCAACTGCACTAACACTTACTATTAACAAGTGTTTAAAGGAAGGTATAAATGATTTCTCTGTAGTGCATGATTCATATGGAGTACATGCACACTTTGTTCCACGTATGGCAGATGCTATAAGAACTTCATTCGTGGATATGTACTCAGACATAGATGTTCTTAATGATTTCTATGATAATGTAAGTGATGTGCTTCCTGATTTAGAACCACCACCTGATCGTGGTGAACTAGATATTATGGGAGTTATAGACTCTGAGTATTTCTTTTCATAAAATGGACATTTAAGGTTCAACAAAACATTAACACACACGAAAGGAAAACATGGCTGGAAAATATCCGGTGACTCCAAAGGGAGAATTCAGATGGGCACATATTACTGTACCTGATACAACCTTTAAGGTTGAAGGTCAGTATCATGTGAAGATATTACTGTCTGGTTCTGATGCGGAGGACATGCAGAAAACTATTGACGATGCTCATGGTGAGTGGAAGAAAAGGTGTCAACAAAAGTCTGCAAAGAAAACATGGCAGGAGTATATGCCATACAAGATGTCACTTGATGATGAAGGTATGGAAGAAGGGACTGAGTTCCACTTCAAACTGAAAGCATCAGGTACTAATTCCAAGACTGGACAAACCTTCACACAAAGGCCAGTTGTAGTAGGCCCAAACAGAGAACCACTTCCTGCCTCACTTAAGGTAGGTAATGGTAGCATTGGAAGGGTAGCTTATGAGATTGCACCATACGAGCATGGAACATCTCTTGGTGTACAACTTAGGTTACGTATGGTTCAAGTACTTAAGCTCATTGAGTACGTAGCAAATGGAAATGCTGGTGATGTATTTGATGTGGAAGAGGGGTATGAAGTAGTAGTAGAAGAAGGTAACAACTCTACTGAAGAGGGAGAAGCCTTCGATGATGACGAAGAAAAGTCCGGTGACTTTTAGATCTGGACTAGAGCAACGGATAGCGGACAACTTAGCAAAACGTAAATGCAACTTTGAGTATGAGCCAATGTCCGTTGCTTACTTCGTTACACATAAATACAAACCTGACTTTGTGTTACCTAATGGTGTTATAATTGAAGCGAAGGGGTACTTCAGATATAAAGATCAGAGGATGCACAGGTCTATCAAAGAACAACATCCAGAACTTGATATACGATTTGTGTTTTCAAATATAAACAGTCGTATTCAAGGTTCTAAATTAACATGTGCAGGGTGGTGTGATAAACACAACTTTCTGTACTCAGAGAAAATTGTACCACACGAATGGACAAAGAATGACAAGAAGAAAACTAACTAAGTACATAGTAGTTCACTCAACTAGTACAAAACCTAATGAAGATATTAAGTTAAGTGATGTGGATGAGTGGCATAGAAAAAAGGGTAAGTTAAAAGTTGGTTATCATTTTTTTATCAGACGAGATGGTATAATTGAAAGCGGTAGACCTCCAAATGAAATAGGATCTCATGTACGTGAGAATGATTTGGAGTCCATCGCTGTCTGTTTATCTGGCGGTAAGAATACAAGAGGTATTCATGCACCTGACTATGGTAAACAGCAGATTGAATCTTTGTTTGTATTACTTATGACATTAAAGTTTATGTACTCTGATGCAGAGGTAGTAGGACACAGAGATTTAGAAGAAACTCCATGCCCATCATTCGATGTACGTAAGTGGTGGGATCTCAATGAAGATAACTTTGGTTTACTTAAATTCAAATACAAAGATTTATAAAGGGGAACATGAGACAATGGGATGCTAATCTACAATCACTTGTAGAAACAGAAGAAGAAGAAGAGAAGGAGTATACTGAAAAGTATATACTCTCGTTTAAATCTAATACTAATACTGTGAGGGTTTCTTTTGAGGCAGAGAAACTAGATGATGTACTTGAACATCTACATACCTTTCTAAATGCAGTGGGATTTACTTATGTTGGTAAGTTGACAGCAGTAAGTAGAGATGAGGAAAAGGAATGGGAAACTAGCGGTGAAGAAGATGGCCTTACATATGATGAATGAAGAAAGCGAATTTATCCACCATGAACCTTGCCCGGAGTGTGGGTCAAGAGACAATCTTGCTAGGTATGATGATGGACATGCGTACTGCTTTGGCTGTAACTATAGAGAGAAGTCAGGTGGAGAACAGAAAGTTGTAATGAAGAAAGGAGATAATAATATGGATTTTGTTGAGGGTGAAGCAACAAACCTTAGTGCTCGTGGTATTTCATTGGATACTTGTAGGAAGTGGGACTATGTAGTTGGAGAAGTTGGAGGTCAACCAGTACAGATTGCTAACTATAAGGATGCAAGTGGTAACAAGGTAGCACAGAAGATCAGGTTTAAGAATAAAGACTTCCATACAAGAGGTGACATAAAGGAAGCAGGATTGTATGGAGCACATCTATGGTCAGGTAAAGGTAAGAAAGCAGTTGTATGTGAGGGTGAGTTAGATGCACTGTCTGTGTCACAAGCACAAGGTAACAAGTGGCCTGTGTATTCTGTACCTAATGGATCGGCTGGTGCTTCCAAAGCTATACGAAAGAGTATAGAATTATTGACAGGGTATGAGGAGGTTATCTTCTGCTTTGATAATGATGAACCCGGAATAAAAGCATCACGAGAATGTGCACAGGTACTACCTCCCGGCAAGGCTAAGATAGCAAAGCTCCCTTTGAAAGATGCAAATGAAATGCTCACCAAAGGTAGAGTTAGTGAGTTGATTAATTGTATATGGCAAGCTAGAGTCTATAGACCAGATGGTATTGTGAATGGTAAGGACTTGTGGGATATAGTTAGTGCTGAAGATTCAATGTCAGCATGTGATTACCCATATGAAGGACTGAATAAAAAGACTCTTGGAATGAGGAGAGGTGAGATAGTTACTTTAACTGCTGGTGCAGGAATAGGTAAGTCTCAGGTATGTAGAGAATTAGCTAATCATATGCTGAATCAAGAGGAAACTATAGGATACATTGCACTAGAAGAATCGAACAAGAGAACTGGTCTAGGTTTTATGGGTCTCTACTTGAACAGACCATTACATCTTGGTAACATAGATGTTTCAGATGAGGAGTTTAAAGATGCATTTGACCATACTCTTAATACTGGTAGGATATATTTATATGACCATTGGGGTTCACTTGAAGGTGATAACCTTCTTAATAAGATACGTTATATGGTTACAGCCTGTGGATGTAGCTTCATTATTCTGGATCATATATCTATTGTGGTCTCCGGTATAGAAGATGGTGACGAGAGAAGGACAATAGATAACTTGATGACTAAACTAAGAGGCTTAGTTGAGGAGGTCAACTGTGGTCTTATACTAGTATCCCATCTAAAGAGACCACAAGGTAACAAAGGTCATGAGGATGGAGCACAGACTAGCATGGCACAGCTTAGAGGTTCGGCTTCAATAGGACAGCTATCAGACATAGTTATTGGATGCGAAAGAAACCAACAAGGTGATGACCCGGATCGTACTACTGTACGTGTACTCAAGAATAGGTGGACAGGTGAGACAGGAATTGCATGTGAGGTAGACTACAATCATAAGACTGGTAGATTAACAGAAGTACCAGAAGATGAGATGCCATTTGATGATGAAGAAGAGGAGTTCTAATGAATCTCTTTGAAAACTTACATTCTGATTCTTGTTCAATATGTGGACAGATTGAGCACGAAGAGGGTGAAGGAATACAAGGTATGTTTGGTATGATGCCAGTTACATTTTGTCAGATGTGTCTTAATTCTATGGCTGAAATGATAAAGGATATAACTGAGGGGGAAGATGAGTAGATGTATATTTGATATAGAAACTGATGGTCTATTAGAGACTGTAACTAAGGTTCATTGTATAGTTATCTACGATATTGATAACGATAAGATGAGATCCTTTACTGGTGAAGTTACTAGACTTGAATTTGATGACGCACTATTTTTCCTGAAAAATTTTTCGGAGATTATAGGACACAACATTTTAAACTTTGATCTTCCTGTACTGAAAAAGATTTTCGATTATGAACCAGAACCTACACAGACTATTAGAGATACATTAGTCTGGTCTAAACTAGTGTACCCAAATAGAGGACAAAGGGATGCAGACAATAAAGCTATTGATAAAGATCAGTATGGTAGACACTCGTTGAAATCATGGGGGCAACGGCTCAACTTTCCAAAGAATGAGTTCAATGAGTTTGAAGAGTTCAGTCAAGACATGTTAGAGTACTGTGAGAATGATGTAGAACTTAACTATAAACTGTACTGTAAGTTACTTGATGCTGACTTTTCAGATGAGTCTGTCCAACTTGAACATGAGATACATACTATTTGTTTGAAACAGACTGATAATGGTTTCCCATTTGATGTGGATAAGGCTACTAAATTGTATGGTAAGTTAGCAGAGAAGAGAGATATATTACAGAAGGAACTAAAGGAAGTGTTTGGTTCTTGGATTGTGGATGAAGGAGAAAGGAAGAATGGTAC
>Ga0208919_1002019_pt1 | contig 10989 bp, 29 predicted proteins | sample 4_EtaG_FD_184076 | JGI IMG/M metagenome (GOLD analysis project Ga0208919, IMG submission 184076) | Marine viral communities from the Subarctic Pacific Ocean - 4_ETSP_OMZ_AT15127 metaG (SPAdes) (version 3) | ecosystem: Environmental > Aquatic > Marine > Oceanic | place: Pacific Ocean | collected... | reverse complement strand
GTGTGTTCATGGTGTAGCTTACACCCATTTCGTAGTCAGGACTTTCGGCATACAACTCTGACAGTGCGTCAACTGTAACTCTTATGTTGTTGTGAAAGTTACCTGATTTATCTTGGTAATCATCGAACCCATTGTGAACAGGTATCACTGTCACCACTTCTTTCCAGTGCTTCCACTTATGTTTTTCTGGTTCATCCTTCGGGTTCAAACATTTACGATGTCTCTCATACACGTATATGACTGCATCATGATACTCACCTACTTTTACTTTGTATGTTTTGTCTTCTAACATTTTAGTTCTCCTTTTTTATCTTCGTGTCCAGGCTTTGTTGCCCAAGTTGTTTTCCTCTGCCCAAGTAACGAACAGTCCTACCTCACGCCCATAGGCTTCGATCTCTGAGGGTTTATCCCAGTATGGTATGTTGTCCTCACTGTTCTTCGTTAGCTCTCCACACTCGTACTGTTTGACGTGTACCAGTTCGTGAGCCAGTGTCGTAAGCATATCTCTGAGTTTCAAAGATTTATCTAAGTCTATCATGTACTCACCCTCTTCCATCTGAACACACCCACCTAGACCGTAACCCTGTCTTCGGAAGCACACCTCTATATAAGGATCTATGTTGAACTTCTTCTTGAAGAACATGATCATACTTATGGCGTGTTTCTGTTGGCTCTTTGTACCACCCTCAATCATGATCCATTTATCGTAGCTCATTTTCTTTTTCCTTTAAAACTTTTAATATTGTACAATGATGCACTCCAAACTTTCTAGCCAAAGCTCTAGCACCAAACTCTTTGTGTTTTTCTTTGTAGTTATCCCATATATATTTGTACTGCTCCTCCGTAAAACGTGAGTAAGGGCTTTCCCATTTACTCTTTAAATGCTCATCGTTAGATGTCTCCCGATAGTGTTTTATATTCTCTTGTAGCGTACACCACTCAAGATTTTCAACTCTGTTATCTGTTTTAATAAAGTTAATATGATTAATCTGTGGTTTGTTTTCTGGGTTGTCGATAAACTGCATACCAACCATACGATGCACTCTTTGATTTATTGATTTTAAATTACCTTTAGACTTACTGCCTACGGCTGCAGTAATTATAACGTAACCATCCTTACTATTTGAACAAGAACGTATCATGTTTGTAGCATTAGACCACACCCTACCATGATTAGATATTTGATATTTATTTATCCACTCATCATTTTGTTCGTCAGATAATTTATCTAGTCTTGGCATGGGTTTCCATTCTTCAACACAAGTCATTGTATGCTCTCTCTATCTCTTCAGCAGTGACAGGCACTAGCTCATCATCATCCCTTATTTCTACCCAGTCATAGATCTCCTCAAACAATCTTGGCCTCCAATACCCTTTGTTCTCTGGTCTTTTAATCATGTAGTCAGCTACCTTGTAGCAGTAGTCCAAGTCGTAGTTCATAAACATGACTGACTTATCTTTGTAGTTAAATATTTTAGTGTCCATACCTACCACCCTGTGCTGTACTCTGGATCTATTGGTGCGATCCCTGCGTTGTGAATATCTATCAACGGATACCTGTCAAATAGTTCTTTGTATCTCTCTATTGCTTCTTTCTTGTTGTAACAAATCTCCCAACTATCAGTCAGGTACACTGGGTTATCTGGCTCTCCCCACTGTTGGTCAGGTGTACCAGTTTTATTTCTGAATGTGTAAAAGACTACCCATAGGTTGATGTTATCTATTGCTGTTATATCAAGCATTAATATATCTCCTTTTCAAAACCGTCAAAAATGTAACATCTTCCAAGCACCTCTTCGACAATACCACAATAGTGATCAAACAAGTCTTGTGCTTCCTCAGTAAATCCAATGTCACCATTCTCACGTTCTTCTTCTATTTGAATCTTACCTCTATGAAAGTTCTGTAGAATAGCCTCTGCCATTTCTGCGTACAACTCAATGTACCTATGGTTAGGTAAGTATATTTCTTTGTAGTCCACCATCTCCTTCATTATGCTGTCTCCTTCTTTTTCTTAAACGCTACACCACACTTGGGTATCTTTATGTATTCCCTAGTCTCGATATGTTTGAACCCCATATACTCAAGGTTATCTCTGCCCTTCTCAGTACCCATGTACATGTAGTCAAACATGATAGCGTCTATTGCCCTGTCGAAAGCTTCTCGAACTTCACTGTCTAGTTCTTTTTCAGTCTTCATTGTCTGTCTCCCAATCTAACCAGTCATAGTATTCTGCTATGTGTTTATAGTTTTGTGGTGATACTTCTATCTCTCTTTCCCAGTCTATAGTTTGTAAGTGGTCTCTGACTTGTTCATATCTGTGATCTTCCTGCACAGGTACAGACACTTCGTATTCTATTGTTTTATTTACTCTGACTTTAATTAGTTTCATTTCATTAACTCCTTTTGTTTTTTTAATCCTCTGAGCAGCATTGCTTCTGCTTCCTTTTTATCTCCACGCTTTAGCGTTTCGTATGCCCATGACACCCAACTGTAAGCCTCTGGATCTATCTGTTCTGGATCAGGTGCAGTCATCACTGGCTGTTGTTGTTCAGTCTGCGTAGCACCTACCTTGTGCTCGTTAAGGAACTCTATCAGTTGTACTTTAGACACTGGTACATCTACTTGCTTCCAGTCTTTAGGGAAGTATCTCTGAGCATCTCTCTGAGTACCAACCCATTGTCCTTTACTTGATCTGTATAGTATCATCTTAAACTATCCTCTGGTTCAAAGTCTAACTCCATCTGATCGTCTAGCTTGTAGCTGCTTACTGTCTCTGAGACATTGTGCCAACTAGGTAAGTTCATCCTACTCCCTAGCAGTCCTACAATTAGTTGATCTATTTCTACACTGTCATAGTCTGCGTAGTATAAAGTTTTGTATATGTCTTGTATTCTAGGTGTCATAGTTATCCATCCTCATTCTTACATCTATTCTCCAGTTAAATCCTGTTAAAGTTGTAGGTGTTGCTTCACCAATATCCAAGATGTGTTTTTTAATTGCTTCGTTGAGTGTGTCTATTTGATCACACTCCAGATCCTCCTCTGCTATTACAATCTCTTTATATCTCATGATAATTCCTTCTTTTTAATTTCTACTGTTATGCCCTTCATCTTTAGATACTTCTTAGATAAAGTCTCTAGCTCTGCTTTGCTTTTGGTAGTGTGGTAAGCAAAAAACTTACCATCACTGTCCATAATTTTTATTATGTACAACACCAGTCTAGTCCATCCTTGTTATAAAATGTGTACCGTCTGGCTGTGGTAGTGCTACGATAGCATAATCATAGAAATATGCGTAACCATCTTTGGTAATCATCTTACCCATGTACGGTAAGTTTGCGTCATCCTTAGACATGTAGTCACCATCTTCGTTTACCTCACCCTCAAACTTGTACAGTTTACCAAATCCGTAACGATCTTCCATGAACTGTACCAAGTCCGTACCGTCATCGTTTCCTATGTGTTCAGCCACCCATAGTGGTAGTAGTCCTAGAATTTGTGCGATTTGATTATCGCTGTACTCAGGGTGTGCTTCTTTGTTGACTGCTAGTGTTAGTTGTTTCATTTCTCTAATTCCTTATTTTCTAAAATGTTTATCAACTTTTCTGCTTCTTTAATAGTATCCAAGAGATTATCTCCTTCATCATCATGATATATTTCACCATTTTCATCTTGTACTTCGTAGTAAATCAAAGGTACTTCCACTATTTTATATTTCATTTTTATTCTCCCTTCATAAATATTTTGAAATCTTTTTTAGTTAATATTCTTAATACATAGTGTAGTGGTTGTTCACCTAGTGTTACCCATTTCTCTTTACTATCACTGAAGTATTTCCATTTTGTTACTGCCTCTATGTCGCTAGGTATTTTGCGAGTAGCTAGTACGTTTTCCATTTCTAGTAATTGGTTAAGTGTTACTGTCATTTTATTTTATCCTTTTTTTATTTGTTCTATCCTTTAAATATCAAATAGAATTGTTGCTGTCATTACACCTCAGTAACTTGGTTATATTGTGTGCCTTTTATGTCACGTTCATACTCGACATAGTAGGTCACACTGTTAGGGCTAGGTGCGTAAGCTCCTGAAAATACAGCACTATCTAGTTCTTCTCTAGTAGGTGCGCTAATGAATTGTCGCTCTCCATGTTTGTAGAATAGCGCCCAGTGTTTTAATATTTTTTTGGTTTTCATTTCTAAATATTCCCTCTAAAAAATTATTTATTATACCAATTTCTGTTAATGCTTCCGTTCTTTCAGTCTCAGTACTAAAGTGACTACTAGCCCTCCTTGTTAAATCATCCATGTGCTCTCCAAATTTGTAGAGTTTTTCTTTATGATAAATTAAACTATCCATTGTCTTTGCCTTGTTGATTTATTTGACGCATCATTTCATCAATCCTAGCTATAATTGGTGCACTCTTTTTTCTGTGAGCTATTTCTTTTATTTTCTCAAGCATTTCTTCACGCTCTTCCCAAGTTCCAAAAATGGTTCCTCTTTCTTCGTCAATAATCATTTATACCTCCATTATTAAATAAGTTATAATCCAAGCTAGTATTCCCAGAATAGCCGTTGTTGCTATCGTGCCTATGATCCAAGTTAAAAACATTTTATTACCCCTCTTTATATGTTGTGAATACGTTTCCAAGTTACCCAAGTTATTGCTTGCATCTCGAAAGCTTTAAGCTTGCGTCCATTTACTATTGTTGCGTTTGCTGCATCTACATAAGCTTGCTGTATTTCAGCATATAGTTTTTTGCCTATGTTGGTTTTATCTGTTGTTAAACCATGTCTTTCATAGCGCCAAATATTGTAAGCATGGCCGTCTACAGTACACGTGTCATCCCCCATAATATTCCTGTAGAATGACACAATTTTTTGACCATTAAGAATTGAGATTGTTTGTTCATGATCTGACATTGCATCAAGAATTGACCACGCCTTTTCTTTCATTTTGTTATAGGTTGATACTTTAATACTCTCGATTGCTTCACCATTGAGATATGCTGCAATCAATTCATCTGCGTTCTGAATGTTGCGCTCCCATTTATTATTGGGAGATAGTGCAGCCATAACACCCACAACAATATGTAATGGCATGTCATGTTTTAGTGCAAGCTTTTTAGATATGGCTTGAGCCTCAGCATACCATTTAATTCCATTAGCTATTTCATCTGGAGTAGCTAGTGCAAATACTTTTAGAATGTTGTTCATTTTTATACCCTCCCATTAGCAATATTTATTGCTCTATTTATTTCAGTTTGATCAACACTAGTCTTAATGATTTTCATATTCTTTTTAAGTATAGATTGATAACCATAACTTAAATCATCCATTTCATCCTGAACTACTGATTTATCATAATCACCAAATTCAGCATACCACATGTTATGATCAATATCGTAAACAACTAAAGTGTAATATGGAGTATTCATAAGAGTAAAACCTTTTCATTTAATATAAATTATGTAAATCAAGTTAGGTGTTTTTCTGGTGAACACAAGAGCCACAACATCACTATTTTTTAACGTGTGATAAACTTGCAACAAATATAGTTAAATTAGGGGAAGCAACATTTATGAACCACAACATACGAAAACAGTTAAGGCTACTCAGAGAGGCTTAAATTGAGTGTGAGAGGTATTTCTTGTTTTGTTCTATATCTGTTCTACTGGGTGTAATTTTGTGATCACAATTCTGGGAGTGTGCTTAGTGACCAGACGTAGGGTTTATAGTTGCTTACTCTATTTGTGATCACAGCTATAATAGTTGAATAGTAAACGGTATTATTTAAGAAATAGTTTAAAGTTAAACTAGTTTGCCCCTATTACAGTTTAATACTAAACTAAAATACCAAAAGTAGTTTAATGTTAAACTATCTCCAGCATATTGTGTGTGTATTCTACACGTATACAACATATAGTATAGGGGCAGGCATGGCCCACGTAGGGGGTGTACGTTATATGTATATGCTCAATGACAGAGAGGGGTATTTTAGGTCTGTTAACCACATTGTTAATCAAGTGGTTTACACTTGAGTTGTGATCACATTTAGATATAACTAACAGTATGAAACTATATAAGAGTAAGAATAGATATATCTTGTTAGATGACAGGGGGTTCATACTATTAATAACAAGATACAAGAATATATGCTTACGTCTTATGGGTGTGACATAGTGTCATGGCGTGTATTATCTTGTTGTTTTATACTTGAATCGTGTATAACTATTAGTATATACTTATAGTAATACTTAAAGTATAAATACTCTTATTTTTTATACCTATATTTATACTAATATTAGTATTACTAACAGTAATTACTTAAAGTAATACCTAAAGTATCTCTTATATCTGTTTTGTTGTCCTTTTTTGAAAAAAAAGATAAAAGTAATATTGACATAAGTAATACTTTAAGTACAACTACCGAAATCTAAATGAGTAAAAATAGAATTAAGTACTTTGAGTCAGACTCAGTGCTTGAAGAGTTCTACAAAGCACTAGCTAATCAAGACGAAAAGAAGCTCAGAAGAGTACACATCCCCAGATCTGATGTATTTTATGTACGTAGGGCGTACTTTGAACACACAGGAAACTGGGAGTCCCTCGATAGAATAGAAAGATCAATGTACCTGGAGGGTATGTTGTCCAGATTTGACGTTCTAGACCCAGATAGAAGACGAAAGTGGGAGGACAACTATGAAGAGACAGTGGAAAAAACTGAAGCACAGTTTTAAAATGATACTAGCAAATAAGAAAACACTGACAGTAGGTATTATTCTAGGATTTATTATAGCGATGGTTTTCATATGGACACTTTAAAACTACCCATAGCCCTTGTTGTAGCAATGGCTGTCCAACTGGCAGGTGTTGTTTGGTACGCTAGTGAGATGGTTCACGATATTGAGCACTTAACTGAAACAGTCAACGAACAACAAGAAATAATCAACGTGTTGAACAATGACGTAAACGATCTATGGCAGTTTTGTACCTTCACTGAGAACAAATGGGCTGAAGCCTACGTTGGAGACATGGTGTATGAACGTGTCTGTGGAAGTAAAGAAGTTGTGGAGCAGTAAATGGTAATAGACTTTGACGTAGATGGTGACGGTAAGATCACAGAACAAGAAGTAGCCATGAAAGAGCGTATGCTCGAAGTAGAGCTACGAGAAGAAAAGGCTGAGTCACAAAAGAAGATGGCTTGGATAGCTATGGTGATGATGATTGGTTTCACAGTCGTTTTGTTTACACCACTAATGTCAGATACAAGAGTAGCAGCCCTAGCAGATTTGCTTGGGCTATTTTACATTGCTCAAACAGGTATCGTAGCAGCCTACATGGGAGCGACAGCATACATGGCAGGGAAGCCAATGGGCAACAAAGTAGCGATGAAGAAGGACATGAGATAATGGCACTACCACTTATAGTATCGGTTGGAGGTGTTCTAATTAGAACTACAGCTAAACAACTACCTAAATTACTAAGAAGATTTAAAAACTCAAAAGAAGTTTTTGATCCTACTCCATCACAAGTAGATGCAGCCAGTAGATTAACTAAAAACTACACCAACTTTAGTAAAAAAAGTCAAAACATTTTAAAAAAAGCAGACACTGCTAATCCATCTCTTCTTCAAAGAGTCACAGGTAGAGGTAGAACTCCAACACAAAAAGATATGAAGCCTAATCCCTCTTTAACTACAGGGGAAGCTAAACGTCAAAAAACAATTAACAGAATAGTAGGCGGCGGTGTTACAGGATTAACTGTAGCAGGAATAATGGGAATAAGAAGTAAGAAAAAATTAGAAGAGTTAAAAGAACAAAATTTAAACTCAGAACTATCTGCTGCAGTAAACAAAGCTTTAAGAATAGTTGCAGAAAAAGAAGCAGCCAAAGCAAAGTTAGGTAAAGTAAAACCTGAGCCTAGACCATCAAGAGGTAATTCAAAAGGTGGAATGACAGACTACAGAAAGACAGGATTATTCAAATGAGTTTTAACCTAAGTAAAAGATCACAGGAAAGACTGATAGGTGTACACCCTGATCTAGTCTCTGTTGTTGAAAGAGCTATAGAGATAACTAAAGTTGACTTCGGAGTGACATGTGGGGTCAGAACCATAGAAGAACAAGAGGCTAACGTAGCTGCAGGAAGATCACAGACTATGCGATCCAAACACTTGCCTCAAGAGGATGGATACTCACAGGCTGTCGATGTAGTAGCCTACGTAGGACCAGAGGTATCCTGGGAGTTAAACTTGTACGATGACATCTGTGACGCTTTTAAAGAAGCAGCAGAAGAAGTTGGGTGTGCTATCAAGTGGGGAGCAGCCTGGAGTGAAGGGGATATCAGAACATATCCAGGAACTTCAGAGGACGCTATGATGGCTTACGTTGATCTAAGAAGATCTCAAGATCGTAGACCCTTTATAGATGCCCCACACTTTGAGATGATGTAAGGAGAGAATCATGCCAAAACAAGAAAAAGCAGAAAACTATTCAGACGAGCTTAATTTTATGGCAGATATGGCGATAAAACTTAATATGGTTGGAGATCAATCAAAACTTGACACATTATTTTATTTATCTCGTATGAAAGATAATCAACCAAAAGAATTTAAAAATTTTCAAGCAGCTATTTCTGAAGAACAAATCAGAAAAAATAAAAGGGAAATGGAAGCTGAAGAAAGATCTGAAAAAAGAAGGATGGATAGAAAAGAAAAAGATAGAACAAAGAAAAGACTAGAGAGCTTTAGAAAAGATAGTAAAGGTAAAGCGGCAATGGTAGGAGGTCTATCTAGAACAATGAATAGAGGTGGTCTATCTAAATCAGGAAGTATGGACTACAGGAAAAAAGGTTTGTTTTACTAAGATGAAAGAGTTTATACTGGTTATAAGTCTGTGGGGAAACACTGGGGAGGAGTGGGTCTACACAGGTAATCAGTACATTATGCAAGAACTGTTTACTGAGCAACAGTGTCAGATAATTGCTCAGAACGCAAACTGGGAAAAGTACGAAGAGAATGAATACTTAGGTTTGCAGTTTGACTGTTTTAACAAAGCTGACAGAGAGTGGAAATAAATGCGATGGTTAATACTCGTTCTATTTTTATCTGGTTGTGGTTTGAGTACTCTGGGGTTGCTAGGAGGATCAGACGGTCCTACAGTAAACTCTAACGCACAGATAGGTGCGGAGAACAGACAGTCGGTAATGTCTGTAGAGAACACTACCTCTGCAGGACGAGATATAGTTACAAAAGAAGTAGAGACAGGATCAGTGGGAAGCTTAGACATTATAAACACAAACATACCACCCTGGGTCATGTTACTACTTATCTTAGGTTGGCTCTTGCCAACACCCACAGAAATTGGTAGAGGTATAATGGATTTTATACTTAGACTATTTGGGAGAAAAGATAACCCTAAATACGAGAGATACAAATGAGTATACCTGATCGTGTCAAAGCGACAATGAAAAGACTGGGGTTAAAAGGAGTCAACAAACCAAAGAGGACTCCTGATCACCCAACTAAGTCTCACGTTGTCATGGCATCAGAGGGTGGTAAATATAAATTGATTCGCTTTGGTCAGCAAGGAGCCTCTACTGCAGGTAAACCCAAAGCAGGTGAATCGGATAGAATGAAAAAGAAGAGGGCAAGTTTTAAAGCACGACACAGCAAGAATATTGCAAAAGGTAAAATGTCTGCTGCGTACTGGGCTAACAAAGTTAAATGGTAAAGGATTAAATTACATGAATAAAATAGAAATAGCTGTAATAGCAGCATGGGTAGGATTGGCTGCAGTAATGGCAACCACAGCGTCTTACGGAAAAGATTTTTCTGTAGCAGGACAAACAGTATCAATCGGAGCATCCTCAGATCTTAACTACACGACAGGTGTAGAAGACTGGGAGTGGGAACTAACACCATCAGCAGGACTTTCAGCTATGGGTCTAGGTTTCACAGTGGCTACAGACATTGACATGTTAGAGCTAGAGGATGGAGACATCTTTCAAGGACTGGACTTCACAGTAGACTACACAGTTCCTAGCACAAACATTAGTTTGTACACTGAAGTATCAACAGACTCAGACCTAGAGTTTGGTGATGTTACAATAGGGGCTACGGTTAGTTTCTAATGTGGATAGCCTTTATGCTTCTCTGTGCTACACCTGCAGCAATATCCTGCGAGGTCATGGCAAAAACAACATCAACATTTCCTACAGAGGAAGCATGTGCTCAAGAAGCTTTGGTTGTAGCTAGATATTTTCAACAACAGGGGTATCTAGCTATACCAGAGTGTCAAGAAATTAAAATGGGAGTTTCACTATGAAGATAGTAAAATGGATATGGAGATATTTAAAAAGGATAGTGTGTGCAATTTTAAACAGAAATTGTGGGCCTAACTGTAACTGCAAAGCTTAACTAATGAAGAAGAAGAAAGACCCAAAAGTAGGAACAGGTAAAAAACCAAAGGGGTCTGGACGTAGACTATATACGGATGAGAATCCAAAAGATACGGTATCCATCAAGTTTGCTACAATGGCTGACGCTAAAGCCACAGTAGCTAAAGTAAAAAAGTTAAAGAAACCTTACGCAAGAAAAATCCAAATATTGACCGTAGCAGAACAACGTGCTAAAGTCATGGGCAAGACAGCGATAGCAAATGTCTTTAAACAAGCGAAAGCAGAATTGCGAAGGAAACACAAAAAAGATGGCGTATCTACAAAGTAACATACCCTACTTCAAAGCATGGGTAAGAAGAGAATACACAAAGAATATGCAGGAATATCATGGAGACTTCCTGCACTGTATGGTGGTAGCAGTAACGACTATGCCAAACAGAACACTAAGTTTTCAAGTTATATTTACAGGCTTTGAGTCTGACGAAGATGACAGCCCTAACATACATGGTGGTGCAATGTGGGCTAGGATGCCTCTAACAGCACTCGTGGCAGATACCCCCCTTGAGGAATGGCCTACAGAGTTACCACCAT
>Ga0208919_1002016_pt1 | contig 10994 bp, 15 predicted proteins | sample 4_EtaG_FD_184076 | JGI IMG/M metagenome (GOLD analysis project Ga0208919, IMG submission 184076) | Marine viral communities from the Subarctic Pacific Ocean - 4_ETSP_OMZ_AT15127 metaG (SPAdes) (version 3) | ecosystem: Environmental > Aquatic > Marine > Oceanic | place: Pacific Ocean | collected... | reverse complement strand
GTACAAGCGCGGCCTCTGTCGGTGTGACGAATGCACGGATGCGAACACCGAATATGAGGCACAGCGTAGAAAGAAGTGGAGGTTACCGACCAGACCACGCCCGTCCTTTTCGGGCGACACATTCACAAGAGAGGAACTGTTGAGGTTCCGGGAAGAGATGGATGCATGATAACATTACACAATGGAGCAGAGCCTCTGGCTTGGAGCGTCCGCCCCGGCGGCAACGGGCTACGCGACTACGTGGGGGTGGTGTTAGCGCACCTTCCCCTCAATGATCTACACCCCTATGTGGTGTGGAGCATGGCATCAGACGATAACCGATCTTGGGATTGTTCGGGTGGGGATTACCATTCCGACTACGACACAGCCCTTGAAGCATTCGCCACCCGGCGTGTGCTGAACTAGAGAGAGAGAAATAACATTATGAAGTACCTAACCGAAATGCCACCGCCGTCCCGTAGCAGGACGGAGAAGTACCCGTGGGCCGACTGGTTCGACGGGATCCCACGCCTGCTGGAGCAGGGCATCGACTTCGAGGGAACGCCGGAAGGATTCCGGTCTTGCGCGTATGCCGCCGCTAGGCGTCATGCTTGCAAGATCACTCTTCGGACCCTCGCCGACGGTGTTGCCCTTCAGTCGGTAACTGAATCTGAATACACCGATCAGTGACCGCTGGTAAAGACACAGAACAGCGGTTGGAAGCCCTTGAAGACATCGTATTTGCGGACGATTCAAACATCGCAGATGCACTCATGGGCCTCCTTGCCATTGTCCAGCATTTAGCCTTTATTGTGGGAGATACTTTCCATGATTTGAGTGATTCTTTCGAGACTGGAATGAATCATATCGGGCGTTTGTTGCAGAAGGCAGAGTCAGGCGAAGAACCGGAATCAACGGATGGGCCACACCTGACCGTGGTTCCCGGCGACGACGCCTGACTGTGATCCACCATGCGCCGTCCCGGCCCCCCTTTAGGGGGGGCCGGGACGGCCATGCTACCATGCCATGGGCATCCCACCGGGGATGCCCACGACCTGCTAAGGTACAGCCATGACTAAAAATGACCAGACCAGCCCACCCGAAGATCGCATCACGTTGCGCCAGTCTTGGCTGGGTCAACTGGCGATGTGCCCTGAGCGGGCACGCCAAGACCTGCTTGGGATCTCCGAATCGACGGAATCGTCCAACACCGCCATCGGCACCGCCGTCCACTACGGGATCGAACAGTGCCTGCTGGATCAGATGCAGACGGGGGAACCCATGACGATGCGGGAGACGCAGGAGATCGCCGTCGGTGAATGGAACCGCAAGGCTCCGGAGATCGTGCGCTGGAACCACAAAAGCACCGAAGCGATAGAAATAATTGCGGCAAATACTGAAGTTTGGTGGAACGAAGTACGCCCCGGTCTACGCCCAACAGCAGTTGAACACGAATTCAATCTGCCATTAGTCGTGGATCACGAACCAGAGATTTGGTTGAAAGGCACGATTGATTGCGTGCAAGAACCCGGAATGCCGATCATCGACTGGAAGAATCCGGGACGTAAACCCCACGATGCGTGGGAAAAGAAACGATGGTCGGTGCAAGCCGCCGCCTACACTTGGGCCATTGGTGCGGAGGGGGAGTCCCCAGCGATCAGTACGTTTGAGCCACGCGAGTTTGAGTTCGTGCATCTCGTCAAGGGGACGGTGCATCGCACACTCGTAGATGTCGGACCAGCGGAATGGGCAAGTCTGGTCATGCTTGCCCGTTCTGCTGGCACCCTAATAACCGCCAACCTGCCAATCTGGCCGCTCACCATGAGCGGCTGGCACTGCTCCCCCAAATGGTGTGGAGCGTGGGCAACATGCCGAGGCAAGTTGGCGGGACCAGATCCATGGAACCAACTATAGAAAGGTAGACCCATGGCTACAGCAACAACCAAGAAAACAGAAAACACTTTCACGGTGTTTCGGAGGCAGGTCATCCAGACAGGTGACTACGAACCTTCCGAAGCCTCGTGTTCGGTGACAATCACGGCGGATGCCGAGATGTCTCAGGAAGAGGTTGGCGAACAGATCGCCCAGTGGGGTACAACGCTGGAGATTGCCAACTATGAGGCACTGGGTGTCGGCTACGAGATCACCGAACAGGGTGTCCGGAGGCTGCAAAAAAGCGTTTCCGGGGCTACTAAAAGTGCTCCCGTGGCGGCTGCCCCCACGGGGAATAGTTCCGGTGGTTCGTCCGGCAACACCCTTGAGTCCATCTGGCGAGATCTGATGGACAACAAGGCAGACTGGTGGGATCCCAACTGGCAGAAGAAGTTGGATCCCAACGCCAACTTCAACATGAATGGTCCCGATTACAAGCGCCGGTCAGACGGCAAGGGGCTATGGCTGTCTAAGAAGGACGGCTCCGTACTAATCCCCAACTGGTTCGTCTGCCCGTTTACGGGTAAGGACTCCAACGAACTGTCAACGATTAGTGCCAGCATCCGGGGCTAACCCCCGGCTGCTCTCTGCCGAGGAAGTCACCCGCCGCCTTGCCGAAGCAACCGGTGAAGCAGCGGGTGACCTCCCGGCGGATGAGTCGCCGAAGCGGTGGTCGCTTACAGCCGATGTCGTCACGAACCTTGTGGGGTTTATCCGGAACCCAGCGGAACGCTGGTATCTGGGTATCCCCGAAGTGGACCTTGCATCCCGTGGAGTCGGGAGAGGTGAAGTCCTACTGGTGGTTGGCCGGTCGCATACCGGCAAGTCACAGGTTCTGTTGAACGGTATCGTCAGCAACCTCGTAAACAACCCGGCCGCCCACGTGGTCATCTTTTCCATGGATGAACCACGCGAGTTGGTGGTAATGAAACTGTACTGTCTGCTACGTGGCAGATCGTCCACCGAGGTGGAGGAAGCCGTGAAGTCCAGCGACAAGGAAACTATCGCAGACTTGGAGCGTGCAGCCAGAGAGGAACTGTCCCGAATAGCAATCGTGGACGAGTCCATATCGTTACCAGTCATGGCCGACGTGATGGAAGAGGCGAGACAATGGTGGGGATGCAACCCGTCCTTCATCATGATCGACTATCTGGAACTGCTTCCCGGCGGGGACAGTGACGCCACGGGTGTGACCTCAAAGGCGCAAGCCGTGAAACGCTGGGCCAAAACCCAGCGCGTCCCGGTCGGTCTGGTTCATCAGGCTGGGCGTGGTGCTGGCGAGAAGGGGAAGGCTGCAGGTCTGTACGCTGGACGTTACGGCGGCGAACAGGAAGCCATCTTTGTCTTGGAGGTTTACCGCCAGAAGGATCGGCAAGACTTGTCGGACTGGGAAACGCAGTACCATGCCAACTCCATCAACATCAACCTGTGTAAGAACAAGCGCACCGCAAGGCTGATGGATCAGGTTTATTACCTTGACCCACTGTGCGGTCAGGTTCACCCGTACTGGGAGGAACTGATTCCCGGATCGACAGGTGATCGACTATGAGCGAGTACACAGAAAACGATCCTGCTCTGACATTCGCGTTGCTGTTCCGTGGCGGTGCAATCGCCACGGACCGGCCCGGCGTCAGCAACGGGTTCCGCCCACTTGAACTACCGACGGGTGAACGCGTCACTGCGTTGGGCGACGCATTCCTAGCAGAGTGCCGCCAGCATCTAACCAACAAGGATGCCCCCATCGGTGTGTACCCACTCTGCCCCGGCCAAGGTGACGACGCCAACTATAAAGCACCCGACCGTGTCTATTGGGGTTGCGTTGACTTCGACGAAGGCGAAGAGGAATCCCTGATCCACGCCAAGAATCTTGAACTGGTACTAAACCGGGTGGGCGTCAAGGGGTGGATCGAACGGTCACGTTCCAAGGGATACCACGTGTGGGTTTTCTTTGAGGTGTCGATCCCCGCCGACCAAGCGCGCAACGGGCTGCTTGGTGCATGCGAGATAGTGAATGCACCCACCAAGGAAATCAACCCTAAACAAACAGAGTTGACGGGACGTGGGTGGGGCAACGGAGTACGCCTACCCTACCCCGCAGGCAGACAACCTTCCCGGAATGTGATCCTTTCAGGAGGAAGGGAGATGGATCTGGAGGCATTCGTGGAAGCAGCCTACAAAAGCCGCTGCGCCCACTCCACATGGAAGGCCGTCAGCGCCCTGTACAGCCCTCCTGCGGCCCCCCCAGTCACGGACTGGGGGGTTGCCAGTACGGGAGGGGATCTGAGCGGCCTGTCGGCTGCGATCAGGACCAACGGTCCACGTCCAGAACCAGAGAAACCCAGAGGGGACCGCTCGTCAACTTTGTTTTCGTTGGCGTGCGCCATGCTCAAGGAAGGACACTCAGCGGCACGAACCCTGCAGGAACTGCGCTCCGCCGACGCAGACTGGGGCGGCAAGTATGCCGCCCGACCTGACGGTGAGAAGTGGCTGAGGACCACGGTCGAAAACGCACAGAGACGGGTAGGTACATGAAATGAAAGGTCACACCGTAACCGTATCCAGAAGACCCAAAGTGAAGGCGCGCCCGCGCCACAACAAGCGCGGGCAAGTCTTCACCCCCAAGTCCACGCTAGAAGAAGAAGACCATGTGGCTGAGGCGTGGTCAGAGCAGATAGGGGAAACCCTCAGCGGACCCTTGGAGGTGTACGTCGCATACAGTCCAACTGAAACAATCTTGCATGTGTTACCGTCTCCACACGGCGCGCGCACCCTACGGGGAGACTTAGATAACTACGTGAAACTAACCCTTGACGCCCTGAACGGGGTGGCTTGGGATGATGACGGACAGATCGTTCGGATCACAGCAGTGAAAGTTGACGGGGGAAACAATGTTTCTAGTTGAACTATTGCCATGGGAATACGAATGGGCCTCCCATGTGGGTGCCCGCCGATTCATCGAAAACTGGGGGAAACGAGACGCCGCGCACTACGACAAGAAACGCATGGAGGACGACCGTACTGCGCAGGTTGCAGCATGCGTGGGTGAACTTGCCGTAGCCAAGGTCACCAACCAGTATTGGTCCGGGCACGTCTGGCACAAGTCAGATCACAAAACCCACCGGCATCTCCCCGATGTGGGCGCCAACATAGAAGTGCGGCGGGTACGCACCAGCACAAATGCTGCAGTGCGGGAACGACAACTAGGACAGGGGCTCATCCTGTGGGTAGTGCGCCCCGTAGCGCCAGAGTTCCGGGCCTGCGAAATGCTAGGCTGGATGGATCACGATGAAGCGTGGGAGCGGGGAACGCCATCAAACTACGATCCGGAAAAAACGAGAGTCATCGCCCAAGAACAACTGAATGTTCCCGTCTGGTACGATGGTTCCCATGGGGAGACAACAGAACGATCATCCGATTGACTTTGATGGCTGGCTTGCCCGCAACCAAACCAGTTCCAAGATACGGATACTGTTTCCACAACGCGACGACACCGAAATAGAGGCACTGCTGCGTGCGCCTCCCGGTGGACCCGACCGGCTCGCACCCCTAGAGGGAACAGCATCCCTCAGGGAAGCACTGGGGCGCGCAATAGATGCGCTCCCCGCAGAAGACCGCTGGATTGTGGAACGACTACTGATAGAAGGGCTGTCGTTACGCAAGACCGGTGCCGTGTTGGGTATCCCAAAGACGACGCTGGCGCGCCGCCGTGACTACATCAAGGCACGTCTGGTTGACATGCTGTCCAACGATCCCGCCATGCGCGGGTGGATCGTAAACGACTAGCCGTCTTCAGTCCATTGCTGCGTCAAAGCCTGCCGCAACAACCCCATCAACGAAGTAGTCCAACAGGCAAACGCCTCACCTGCCGAAGGCACGCCGTCAAGTGCAGCGCGAAACGCGTCGAACAGGCACTCTGCTTCTTCTTCGCTAAAGACGAGCAGCAACCCGAGGAAACCATCCGGCGTCCACTTGGCGTGGATACCATCATTGACATCTAGCAGGTGGGGGATGTCCTGTAGATGGTCGTAGATTTCCTGTTCGATCACCGCCCCCTCACTCTCCATGAATGTTTCCCACCTGCTGGAGAGTTCGGCGGCGTCCACTTTTATGCCAGACGGTCGCGCGCTACTGTCTTCAACACAGACAGCACGGCAGCCGCGCCAGCAACAGCGGCGCCCTTGGACGTGGACAGATCGGAAACTACAAACACGGATGCGAACGCTTGAACAAAAGTCCACACCGCCCGCTCTAACAGGTTACTCATCTTGTCCCCTAGTACTTTGGTCGTCGTGGTTTCTTTGGCATAATCAGTCCCGTAGCGCCTTGCGGGCGCCACTCTTCGATGGCGAACCGACATGGCCGATACCGCCGCCCGTCTTCACGCTGGTAACCAGCACCTGACCGGCCTGTACTTTCTTGGGTGTTGAACCATCCCTCATGATGCTCTACTTTCCGAACGGGCGACCGCCGTGGGCGGCGTTCCCTAGATTTGTACTACGCAAATATGTTGCGGCCTTCTGAGCCTTCTGGCTCATGTCCCACATATTGAATGAGGACGACGAGTCGTATGGCTGCTCGTTTTGATCTCCGAACGTCTTTTCAAACGTGCCGTAGCCTTCACCTTTCGGCATACTTCCTCCTTATAGGTGGGGGGAAACCCCACCGATAACCTATTGAACGAACAGGGCCGCAAACGTGTTCACATCGACGACACCGTTCACCTTCAAGAAACCCTGCGTCTCCTGAAATGCGCGCACCGCTTTAGCAGTTCGCTTCCCGAACACCCCATCAGCGGCACCCGGAGAAAACCCCCTGTCCTGCAGGCGGCGCTGCGTCAACCTCACAGCCTCGCCCCGCTTCACGTTGGGCCACCACCGGCCCAACGGACGGTCCGTCACCTGCCGTTTCAAAGCGGCGAAATAGGCGACGATCCCAGCCCAGTCGGTATCGGACGGGTTCTCGTTGATAGCCATCCCCGCTTCAACCCAATCACCCAACCAGTTACCCGGACACGTGGTAGCACTCTTGCGTCGATGCGTCGAAACCCACAGCCCGTCACCGAAACGACGCTGCGCCTCAGACACAACCCTGCTCAGAGAATGAAGGACCTGCGTTCTCGGCTCCACATCACCATGACCAGTAAAACAAACAGAAATGGATTTGGCATTCCACCCCTTGGTCGCTCCCCCGCGCGCCCCCCAACCACGCCCCTCATACACAGTCCCAGTCTCATCCACAAGCCAGTTGTACGCAATCCCATCCCAACCCCTGCGAAGATGATGACCCTCAAAAGCCCTCACCGCATCCGTCCCCCTCGGACCATCAACAACAGCAGAATGATGCACAACCACCCCGCGAACCCGGTTACCCCGCAGCGGTGTGAACCTACCGTTGCGCGTCGCCGGGGGCGCAGCCCCCCACTGCTGGCGAGAAATGTAGTCCATACTGATATACCCCCTATGTCCCGACTATCGGGTACGCAAGTCTACATCGCGGCGATTACGCCGATCAACATACCGCTCAATCTCGCGCCGCACCCGCTCGCTCTCCTGCTCATACCGGGTATTCATCCGCATACTCAAACCAGCCAACGTAGAAATGAGAGCAGAAATGTACCGCTCTTCCTTCCGCTTCTCCCGCCCCGGCAACCCCGGAATAGCCCGCTGCAACACGCCGATATACGGCATCAGATTCCCGACGAGATAGATGCGGTTGTCCTGCATCTTCCACTCGCCCTTCTTGTTGCGCTTCGCCCAACCAATCTGCTGCAACGCGTGCATCAACCCCGGCACACGCTCCATCAAAGCCGGAACCTGTTGATACCGCTCAGTGAAGGGAATGCCAGCAAACACCTGCTTGCCCGCCCAATACTCCACCGGCACCTTCGCAAGCGGCGTAGCCTGCGACACGACCTGCTCTATCGTGCTGCCAATCCCCCCGTAAGACGGGTCATAGCGGAGCAGATCCTGAAACGGGGTGTCCGGCACCGAATAAATCTGGGCACCAGAAATCTGGAAAGGCAACCGCACCCCGAACGGCTCCAAGAAATAGTGCGGAACAGTACCCTCTATTGGAGTGTTGCGTTCCATCTCCCGCTTCAACGAGAACAAACGGTTGTACTTCTCCGGATGCTTCGCCATGAACTCCACCTGCAACGGCAGATTGTTTCTCGTCCACGTATAGAACGGAAACGCCCGACGCAACCCCTTGCGTTCAAAGTCCGACAACTTGCCGTAGTCGAAATGCAACTTGTGAATCGAATACAACGCTTCGTCCACCGAATCACCCCACACCTTCATGGCGTGCATCCCGGTAGCCAACCTCATCGCCTCTTCAGCGAATGTGTTGGCGTGCCTGACCGCAGCCCAAGGAGTAAACTCTGGCGAAAGAGGCGAGTAGACCACACGCACCCCCGGCTTATCCATCGTCTTCTGTCCAACAAAAAAGTCTCTGCGGCTACGCCCCACAATACCTACGTCCACAGCAGACGCCGCTTGACCACCAGAGTGAGCGCCCGTGTTGACCAGATCCTGCATGTACCCCCACTTCAACGACTTCGGATTCTGCTCCGCCATAATCCGAACCCCGGCAACCAGATCACCGTCGCCAGCACGGTAAGCCTTCTGCATCATCCTGCCAGTACGAATAATTTCCGTCGGAGGAATATCCTTGAACCACATATTGGTAATGCCGCCCAACATATTCCGCATAACGAACCCCGGCGTAGCCACCAACTGTGCCTTCATCCAGTTGTGAACCTTGTCGTACCCGACGAGCAATTCGTGGACCTGTTCCCGGTCCGTTGACTTCTGGGCAGCCATCAAAACGTCGGTAACAGTATCAGCCCACGCGTTGGCAACAGCCTTACTTGGTGCTGAAGCAATCAGATTTGCACCCCACATTTGTGTACCCGTGGCGAGAAGTGCCCCTAGCCCCTCAGCAGGAATCCTCGTCGGATCCAATGCCGTAGCAGAATCGCTCCCCCACATCCAATGCAAAGGTCCGTCCGGGCCGGAATCTTTCAAATATTCTTTCCGGGCTTTCGCCCCCAGCCAGCCGCTTTCCACAATCCGTTCCCGAACGGCATCGTCCATGGCGGGATCGGAAGCAAGTTCGTCCAGAATGCGCTTCCGCACCTTGGCTGCCGCTTCCGGCTTGAGCAGCGCCATCATCTGTTCAGTCATCCCGGAATAGTAGGCGATCTCAGCCAACTCCAATTCAGTTTGAGCGTTCCCGGCAATCATGTGTCTCACAACCTGTTCCGGAGTGGAGTCCTCTATCAAGGGTCGGGGGCTATTGGCCCCCAACATTCCCCCACCCGGCAGAGGGCCGTCAAACTCTTCGGCAAACAAACGCATCTGGTCCCGAGTGCCCTCCCTGAACACGGGAGTTGCCGCCCTAGCGGCATCAGGCGTCGGCCCCGCAAGATCAGGACGCAGGTTACGGTTATCCTGCAACAGTTTATTCAACAACGCCTGCAGTTCGTCGGGAAGCGCCTCGCGCTTCCCGACCTGTTCCGCCATCTTTTCCGTGGCAGCAAACCTTTCACCAGCCATCTTGTCCAAATCGCGGCGAGCCTGTCCTTCAATACCGAAGTTCTCCAGACGCGCCAAACGATTCATCTCCAACTGCGCCCGATAATCAAGCACTTCGGCATACGCTTTCGACAAGGCATTCCACTTGGCGCGCAACACGGGATCCTCCATTATCGGAGATACCAGTCTAGCACCCCCCTGCTCCATGATCCGCCCCAACTGTGATCTCAAAGACTTAGCCGTGCCCGCCCACGGCTTCTCACTCCCTTCAGGAATAAGCGCCTCCGCTTTCCTCAACTTCTCCCGCAAGAAAGGTTGCATCTCGGGGAGATTCCCGAAAGGTCGATCCGCTCCCTTCGGTGATTGCTTCTTAGATTTAGTCCTAGCCGCACCCGATCGCCCCTCACCGCTGATACGCAAACCAAAGAAGCCCTCTAAACGCTTCACCTCATCAATGATTTGCTCATACCTACCCAACACCGTCTCGGCCCCCCACCTTGGGCTGGCCCCCTTCACGAACGATCCGGTAGGACCGGCTTCAGACAGGACCTCAAACAACTTTTCGGCAGCCTCAACGGTTTCATCCGTCGCCATCTTCTGCTCTTTCAACCGAAGCATCAACGGAATCAGATCGTCCCGCAACCTGCTAACAGACGGACCGATCTCCGCTCCCAAGGTTTCAAACACATCATCCAAAACAGATAGGTCACGCTCCGTCCAAGGAAGCGCAGCAATCTCCGAAGGCACGTTAGGATCGGCAGCGACACGTGCCGCCGCCTCATCATCCACCGCCTTCACCACGGACCGAACCTTGCTTCTACGCTTCCCCATAGCCAACACGTCAGCCAACGCCTTGTCAACCAGTTCCCCCGACGCCCCCGCTGTGATCCCCTTACCGCCCGCCGTGTCCAGACCATGCCGGGATGCGATCCGTTGCATCCGCTCCTGAGCGGTAGCAACCAAGGCTGCGACTTCTTCTGCGGTTTCGCCCGGAACCATCCGGGCCGTTGGCTCACGAGCAATCTCCCCATCAACCATTCGGGCACCCGTCTCCACCCGCTTGGCAAACGGGTTCAACCCCAACTCGGCCAACACAAGAACATCGTCGTCAATGTTCTCCAACGCCGCATCCACGGTACGGTACCCCATCGTCTCCGTGAGGAACCGCTCATCGGCAGCCTTGAGGGGACCACCGGCAGCAGCCTCAAGTTGGATTCTCCGCAACGCCGCCGCACGCTCCATCGCCTTCATGGCGAACAGTTCATCCTTCCCCATCCACACATAGTTGCGGTTGGGGCCAGCCGACCTCGGCGGTCTACCCGTAGCGTAGCGTGCAGGGAAATACGCCGCAAAGAACTCCAACAACGCACCCTCACCGGCAGTCGGATCAACAAGCGCCTCATCCAAAGCCCTGTTCGGACCCACAATGGCCCTGTAAACGTCATCCCACGCGCCCGTTGGACCCTCTGCGGTAAACCCCCGCCGAAGCACCACCACCCCGGCACCAATATCATCTATCTCCGTGCTGCTATGCGGACTGAACCGGAC
>Ga0208919_1002015_pt1 | contig 10994 bp, 14 predicted proteins | sample 4_EtaG_FD_184076 | JGI IMG/M metagenome (GOLD analysis project Ga0208919, IMG submission 184076) | Marine viral communities from the Subarctic Pacific Ocean - 4_ETSP_OMZ_AT15127 metaG (SPAdes) (version 3) | ecosystem: Environmental > Aquatic > Marine > Oceanic | place: Pacific Ocean | collected... | reverse complement strand
AAGCTTCTCCTAACAACATAGATTTAAAACCAGTACAGTCTATGTACAAGTCTGCTGTTATTTCATTTGAACTTAAAATTAATTTTTCAATACCATCTTCATTTGTAGCAACACGCACAACATCATCAATGACAACTTCACCATCTATTTCTTTAAATTTCTTTTCTAAAAATTGACCAAATAAAGCAGCATCAAAATGATACGCCGTATCTTCTTTAAAACAAAAACTACCTAAACCCAGATCCTTTTCTATTTTAGGATTTACAATTGTATTGTGGTTTACTAAAGACATGTTTGGAAAATATGTTTCTGCAAAATTACTTACATGAGTTTCAGGATGTAGTATTTTTTTAAAATGCCAATCATTTAATCCAGCTATTGTATTTTCTAAATTAGCAACACCAAAGGGATAATGAAAACCACCGTCACCTAGTTTATTAAAGTTTTCAAATCTAATACTTAATTTATAAGAAGCATTACATTCTTTCATAAACTCGCTATCTTCGAGTCCAACCATAGAGAGCCATTGATTGATATGTCCTAATGTGCTTTCTCCTACACCAACTGTTGGTATGTTGTCACTTTTTATTATTGTAACATGTTTATCTGGATATACTTTTTTTAAAGTATACCCTGTCATAAAACCTGCGGTGCCTCCACCTAATACAACTATCTTGTTCATAATATTAATTCATTATCACAACTTCCTATTTTACCTTTTGGTAAAACATTAAAAGCTATTGAGTATCTTGTTTTGTTAGATTTATTTTCTAAAATTTTATGATAAGTACCACTTGGAAAAATTAAAAGCAAACCTGGTCTTGTATCTAAAGTATAGAACTGACTATTTCGAATGTTAGGATTTTGCAGAGGCACGTTAAAGTGTGGTTTGTTAAAGTTTTCAAAGTATATTGGACTGGTTTCTTCTTGTAAATAAAACACACCACTTAAAAAAGAATTAGAATGGTTATGTAAACTAGATTCTTTTTTACTTTTTGTTCTTGTAGACCAGGAGTTAGATATATTTAAATCACATTTATACTCTAGATATTTATAGGCATACATATCTAAAGCTTCTTTAAATTTATTTTCTAAAGGTTTATATTTTTTATTATTAAACAGTTTATTGTTTTTGGAAATATCAGCTAGATTAGACTTGTTTGGGTCTGATAAATTATAGTCTTCTTTCTCAATAATTTTTAAATATTTATTACAATCAATATCTATTTGAAAGACTCCAATGTTTGTAGCAAATAATGAATAAACTTTATGCTGCATTAACCGTCCTTTACCTCACTATAATAATGCACAGGTAATCCATAATGTTCTCTTTTATCAAAAGCATTTTTTACATCAGCTGGATTATCAGCAAAACCATAATGTAAAAACAATTGAGCACATGTTTTATCTTTAAATTTATTTCTCCAATGTGGTAATTTTCTTCCATCATAAACAAGCATGTCTCCTTGTTCAAAATCTATTTTTACATTTTTATTATTTTCTTTTAAATATATTGGCCAAGTATCTCCTCCAATAAATATGGTACAAGAAACTTTACAAGATACTCTATCTGTATGTTTTGATAACTTGTCTCCTTTTTTATACAGCCTTGCATAAGAATATGTTGGTATAACCTCTTGTCCACAAAGCTCCGACATAGATGGTATAAATCTGTGTAGTATTACATCACATAATGGATCTCCATAAATACACCAGGTATCATCGCATATGTTGTCGCCATAGTGACCAAATATAGATTCACTTTTTTTATAGTATTTCTTTTTTATCAAAGTATCTTGTACTTTTCTTTTTAAAAGAAGATAGTCATAAATAGTCTCTGCAAAGGAAGAGTGCAAAGCTCCTTTTATTAATTCATAATCTTTAACTAAATAACTCATACAAACGTACTTCCTCTATTCCACAATACTAATGAATACCTTGTGCCTTTTGTAACCGGGGTTACTCTGTGCCAAAGGTGAGAAGGAAAGACAATAACAGAACCTCTGTCTGATTCGTTACAGGTTATTATTCTTCTTTCATAATCAGGTCTAGTGTCATCCATACAAAATTGTAACTTACCATCTTTAAAATCTTTGCTATCATTTAGTTGTACGGTCACAGATAATTTTCTTATCATTCCTGCTTTATCTGGATTAGGAAAAGAATCTCTATGCCAATTATAGTGTTGACCCTTTTCATATATTGTAAATTGTATTTTTTCAGAAAACTTCCAATTAAAATTCCAACCAGCGTTTCTATTAGCTGTATCAATTAAAGGGTGTAAAGCTTCATATATCCAACTATCGGTTAACCAAACTACTTGTGAGTTTCTTAATTTCTTTAAATTATCCACATACTTTTTATTTACTTGTTTAGGTTTATCTTCACCAACTAGACCTAATAGTTTTTGTTTTTTTAAAGCGTGATTAATTATTTTTTTACAAAACTTTTTATCTAAAGCATTGTTAAAATACCAGTAAGCAAATTTAAGATTCATTTATATGTAATACATTAATGCCGTAATAGAACACCTAGGTTCTTTTTCTTTGTTAGTAGTTCTGTAAGATTCTAGATGACTATTGTAAGCTGCCCACGTTCTAGGTTTTATAACATGATCATATGTTCTATCTAACATAGGGGGATCATCGTTTTCGATCATTAAAAAACCAGATCCATTTATAAAATATGTAGCAACCATTACAGGAGATTTTAATAAATCACTTCTATAATAATGATTTCTTCTTTGAGAAGACTCTCCAGGCATTTCAACATTTGCAAAAATACTATGTGAACTTAGGCCCTGATAATTTGGTTTAATTAATTTAAACTGTTCCATGATTAAATTAGTTACCCAACCTACATGTTTATTGTGTGTAATTTTTATATCTGGATTGTCGTCTTTTCTATTTTTGTAATCATCTAAAATTACTTGTTTCAATAGATCATCATTAACTAATGAATCTTTTTCAAGCTTATCATAAGCTATAAATGTTTCAGAAAATTTATATTCTTTTAGCATTTGTAATTAAACGACAGTACCTTTCTATTTTTCTTTGACATGTTCTGTAATACTTCATGTTTTAACCAAGCAGGAAAAATAATCAAGTTTTTTTCTTTGCAGGGTAACATGTATTTACTAGCGTTGTAATCGTTAAACTTATTAATACTTTCTCTGTATAGATAAGGTTCTACATCGTTTGGATTGTAAAAAACAATATCTCCAGAATTTTTTGGTACATCTATATAAAAAGCTCCTGATATTGTTGAGTGTGGATGGCTGTGAATTTTATTATAAGCTTTTGGTGGATTCACAATATACCAAGCATTATCAAAAAAAACTTCTTTTAGATTTAAAAGATTAGTTGAATACTTATATACTTCTGCATCTATTAATTTAAATAAAGATTTTAAAGGTTCTACTGTAATATCTAAAAATTCACTGTGGTATCCGCCCGCATTACTTTTTGTTATGTTTTTGTTTTTATAAATTTTACAAAAAGATTTTAATTTAGATGTCGAAACATCTAACTCTGTAACAGTTACAGGAGTCTTAAATAAGTCTATCTTTGCCATTTCTTTCATAGTTGATATTTATTATATTTTAGTATATAAGTCAACCTCATGAAAGATACAATATACGAGATATTCCCGACTGCCATATTTAAAACAAATATGAACAGACGTCTTACAAACAAGGAAAAGAAAATAGTTGATGATAATCATCTTGAATTAAATAATAATTTTGGAAATAGAACTTCTAAGAATACATATGTTTTGGAAGAAAAAAACTTTAGTAGTTTAAAAAAGTTTGTAATCTCTGGTTTAAAAAAATATTACAAAGATGTATTAAAAGTAACAAACTGCAAACCTTTTATAACAAATTCATGGATTAATTTTACAACAAAAAATGAATGGCATCACCAACACAATCATGCCAACAGTTATGTTTCTGGTGTTTTGTATTTAAATGTAGTTGAGGATATAGATCAGATAGTTTTTCATAAATCAGAGTATTTAAATTTTTCTTTTAATACAAAAGAAACAAGTCAATACAATAGTAATATATGGAAAATAAATATTCAAAACGGTGACTTAGTATTGTTTCCGTCTCACCTTCAACATGATGTACCTTTTAGAAAACACAACAGCACTAGAATAAGTTTAGCTTTCAATAGCTATTTTAAAGGAGTTGTTGGTGAAGATTATAAATTAAATAAATTAATTATATAGTGTCCCAAGCAGAAGTGGAAGCATTCCACTTTTTAGTTCCATCATTTGTAACGTAAGTGTTTTCACTTTCGCTCCATTCAAATAGAATAATTGCTGAGGGATCTGTGCTATCAATAGGGTCTTTTAAAACTGTTGGATAAGATACAGAACCTACCCATTTAGCGTTTGTTGTATCTAAAGTCCAAGAACTGTATGGTTTTTCAGGTAAGAAAATATCATTTGTTGGATCATATGTTCCGCCTATTGTAGCGAAGTTTCCTCTAAATGGTGTTCCTCCTAATAAATGAACATTGTATTGTGTGTTATAAGAAGTCTGTTTCCAATTTGTATAACCAGTAATTCCTGTAAGATATTCAATTCCTTTTGCTTCAGTTTCACTGTTAGCATTGTCTACAACATGAACTGCTAATACTTCGTTACTGCTATTTAATTTTGCGTAGTGTGCCATAATTATGCCGTGTATGTCCCATCTCCTGTGAAGGTATGAATTGTATCTGTTCCACTTGTTGTTTTAGTTCCGCCTGATGAGTCTGCAGGTCCTGCTGCATGTCTTAAAATTACAATTCCAGATCCGCCAGGGTTTCCTGCCTGTCCGTTTCCTTGGCCTCCGCCACCACCGCCTCCGGTGTTTGCAGATGCTGCACTATTTCCGCTCGCTCCGCCTCCTGAACCTCCTGATCCAGCGCCTGAAGCTCCTCCGCTTCCTTTTCCGCCGCCTCCGGATCTAGCCACAGGTGATCCATTAATACTAGAAGTTCTTCCAGCTCCGCCATTTCCATTTCCACCGTCCGCAGGTGATCCTGCAGCAGATGCTCCGCCGCCTCCTCCAGATCTATGTGGTCCACCAGCTTCTCCGGCTCCGCCATTACTTCCTTGTGATGGAGTTGTTGAAGGTGTGTTTCCTGCTCCTCCCGCGCCTCCTGACCATGCGCCCCCGCCGCCTGATCCACCTGCTCCGCCAGCTTCGTTAGAATTTCCTCGGCCACCTTTTCCACCACCAGCAGATGTGATAGATGAAAAAACTGAAGAAGAACCGCCGCCTGAAGCGCCGCCTCCTCCGCCTACTGTAATACTGTAATCTTCACCTGGATCTACTAATATTTCTGATACTGAGGGTTCATCGTAAGATGAACTATTAAAAGATAATCTATACCCTCCGGCGCCGCCACCTCCGCCGCCATCTGCAAAAGCAAATGAAGCTGGGCCGCCACCTCCGCCGCCACCAGCGACTACTAAATAATCGATTGCGTAAGGACCTTGTCCTCCTCCACCAGAGCCGAATCCTAATACTTGATATCCGAAACCTCTAGTTTTAGGTTTTACTTCACGTTTTTTATTTTGACCGTGTTGGTTTTCTAGGTTGTCTAGTTTGTAATCTTTCAACTTTTACTCCTATTATGCGTCGTTAGCGAGGTCAGTAGTGAAAAATAATTTAATTCCTAGTAATCTTGCATCAGCATCTAAGTCATCTGCAGATACATCTCTTGACACTTGGAAAAAAACATACTCATTATCACCAGGTGATCCTGCAATTGTTACTGCTCCACTTTCAGCTGCAACATCTAAATCATTAGATGTTCCACTGTGAGCTTTTGCTGTTGCAACAACTTGTGTTCCAAACGCTGTGTTTAAATCTCCACTGTCAGCTAAAGCTACTCCAGATAGTCCCCATGCTGTAGTTCCTGTGTTTGTTGAAGTCGCTGTAAAAAATGCTTGAAAAGTTACTGTGCCTGCATTCCATGATTTAGGAAAGGCAACAGCAAACTGTGCAAATTCATCTGAAGATTTATCAAAATCTAAAACTTTTATTTCAGGTCCATTAGATAATTCTACTTGTGCCGCTTCTGCTCCATTTGTAGAGTTAGGGTACATAGCAACTGCAGGAATCCATATAGTTTCTTTACCTGCAACTTTTACTGCAGAACCGCCCGCTTGAACAACGCCAGTTCCATTAGGTGCAATATTAATGTTACCATCTGCTCCATCAGTAATTGTTATTGTACCTGAGTTAGTTCCTGAGTTTGTATCTAATACAAGATCATGCGTGCCACTTGTTGTAAGCGTAGCTGCAGCTGCTCCTGTTCCAATTCTTGTTTCTCCAGAACCTTTTGGTTTAATATGAATATCAACATTTGTTTCTCCACTTGCACCTATGATTGGTGGATTACCTGTTGCAGCATTAGTTACTTCTAATTCATTAACTGCTGAAGCTGTTGTTTGAAATATAATTTGTTCTGCTCCATTAGCATCTGCAATAAAACCTGCATCTGCAATCTTTGGAGCTGTTAAAGTTTTGTTTGTTAAAGTTTGTGTCCCTGTAAGTGTTACATCACCAGCTGGTAACTCAAGTATGTCAGGATTTGTACCATCATTTGCTGTAGCAAATACAACTTTAGTTTCGCCAGAACCTACCGCTACACTATTACCGGATCCAGAAACATATTTAAAAGTTACTATTTGTGATCCACTTGTTGAATTTTTTAAAAAATAAAAAGTTTGAACATCAATTGGTATTGTTACATTTCTTCCAGCAGAAATAGTTCCTGTAAACTCAATCATTCTGTGTGCAAGAGCTGCACCAGTTGATCCATCAGAAACAGATAAATCAGTATCACCAGAATCTCCGACAGCTTGTTGTATGAAACCGCCTGATATTTGTTCTATAATTTGTAAATTTGTATTAGTTTTTGTCCCCCAAGTTCCAGCGTTTTCACCTGTTGCTTGAAGTTCAACACCTAGTCCTGTGTACGTTGATGCCATAATCTTTTATCTCCTAATTAGAAAAATTCATCTTCTATGCAACATCACTATAACTTGTATTAGAACCTGTGTCAACTGCTTGATATGCTTGAATTCCAAATCTATTTGAAGTGCCTAATTCCGCTACAGAAGCTGTTGCTGAGACACCTGTTAATCCTATTACATCCGCTGGTGCAATAGAGCCCACAGAAGCTGTTGCTGAGACACCTGTTAATCCTATTACATCCGCTGGTGCAATAGAGCCCACTGCTGAAGTTAATTCAAAACCAGTAGGTTGTATAACAGGACTTGCAGATGTTGTTATTGATCCTACAGCTGTTGTTGCTGAAACACCTGTTACACCTATTACATCTGCTGGTAAAATAGAACCAACACTTGCTGTTGCAGATACTCCAGTTAATCCCATTACATCATCTGGTGCAATAGAACCGACACTTGCTGTTGCAGATACTCCAGTTAACGTTTGTGTTATATCTCCAATAATGTCTGGAGCTCCAACATTTGCTGTTGCAGATACTCCAGTTAATCCTATTATGTCTCCAACTGTTAGTGAACCAACACTTGCAGTTGCTTGTACACCTTCTAATAAAATATCTCCTTGAATGCCCCAAGCATCATCATTCCAAGCTGCTCTACCCCATCCAGTATTTATTTCTGCTGTTACTGTAACTGATCCTACTGCTGTTGTTCCAACACCAGCACTACTTAATGTTACATCTATAGAACTTTCTCCCCAGTTTTCATCACCCCAACTATCTGATCCCCAACCTTGTTCAGGAAAAACATCTGGTGTTCCAACACTTGCTGTTGCAGATACTCCAGTTAAAGAAGCTAAAGCTACACCAGACTGCCATGCGTTTGCATTCCAAGTATTATTACCCCATGTACTTGTGCCTATAAAAGCAGAACCACCCATTAAAGAGTGATTTGAACAATAGTAATATAAACTATTAGGAGCGTCTGACGCTACAGTTATTTGAGTATAAGCCCCGGAGTTTCCTGGAGTTCCAACAGTATTTACGCCGGTTGAGTATGCACTACCTCCAGAGTGAGTTCCGTTTTCTGTAGTTGAAAGTCTTAAAGGGTGAAATGCATTTGAAGAATCAGATTGATTAAATCTATACGTTCCAGTTTTTGAAAAGAACAAAGTTTTTTGCTGTACGCCATCAATAAAAAATCTATTACCATCGTCTGTGCTTACAACGGTAACTGTAAGAATCTCTCCTACTGGATCGGTGTTAGCAGTCCAACCCATGCCTGAGTGGTTTGTACAGTAGTAGTATAAAGTTGGTGCATCATCAGCAACTGTTATTTCAGTGTATGCTCCTGAACTACCTGGTGTTCCATTGGTTGTTACTCCAGTTGTATATGCAGCAGATGGACTATTGTTAGCATTTGTAGAAAATCTTAAAGGGTGTCCAGAGTTAGAAGAATCAGATTGATCAAAACGATATGTTCCGCCTTCTATAAGAGTTAATGTTACATCAGCGGTGGCTGTAGAACCATCAATAGCATATTTATTAGCTGAGCCAACATTATGATAAGGGTGATTAGATGGATTACCACCAACTACAGTTATTGTGAAGGTTTGAGTAACGGACATCCGTTCCTAACCTCTCTACGCTATTCTTATGATCGCGTTAGTTGCGTCTGCTGTTGGGAATTGAATTGTAAAAGTTCCACTTGTTACAGTCTTATCTCCACCGAATGCAATTACTGCACATGCAGGATCACCAGATGCTTCGTCATTATAAATTAATGCACCATTAGCTGTAAAAGTTGCGCTTGAATAACTTACATCGTTAAAGTCACAAACTGCTGTTGTGCCTGATGCAGCAGGAGTCACACTTGTTAAAGTTGCGCCGCCGGCTGTGTAAGCAGTTCCTGATGAATTTGTAATTTCGTTTGATGTGCTATAAGCTGTTGTACCTGCACCTAAAGATGCTGAACTTGTGTACAATGCTATTTTGAAAGTGTTTCCAGTTGTAGCTGTAAAATTGTGAACTCCTTTTAGGACTTCAACTTTAAAACTTGTGCATACTGCCGATGTTATTGCCATAATTTTATTCTCCTACGGGTTTGCTGAGGTAACTGGTATTCTAACTGCTCCGTCTGTGTAGTCGTCTCTTCGTCTTCTACCAACTTGCTCATTAGCAAACTTCTGTACCTCTTGTTTATATTTATTTTCATATAATGTCAACATATCAATTGGGCCTTTTAAGAAGCCATAAGTCTCTGACAAACAGCAGTATAACAGGCCATTGGGAAAATTCAAACTAATATAATTAGTCTGATTACTCGATTCCAAAGTAGCTGGCATGACATTAAAATGAACTCTAAATTTATAAGTAGTATCAGGAACTGGAGCAAACATCATTCTTCCTGATGTGGTATCTGTGTTTCCAGTTGCGCCACCAAACATAGCATAATATTTAGGTTGTCCTCTTTTTGCAGTTTCTGTTGATGGGACATATTCTTGAAGATAAGAAATATCTTTTTTTTCTAACCAAACATTATTTCCTGTTATATCAGAAGTTGAATCATAGACCTGGATTCCTCTAATAAATAAAGCTCCCGCTGGAGCATTAATAGTTTCTTGTCCAGTAATTAAACTACCTTCTTCTTGTTTTCTATCAGAATCAATCGGAACATCTCTCATGATTCTATATTGAGCATTTAAAATTATATTTTCTAATACTGCAGTCGTTAACACGTTAGAATCTGTTTCTGTGTAGTTTCTAATATTTGTAACTAAATCTGAATAACTTATACCAGCCATTATTGTCCCTTATGTTTTCTTAAAATTTTTTGTTGTTTAGCTGTTAGCTCAACAACTTCTTTTTTTTCTTCTTCTTGTCTTGTAGGTTTAAATACACCTTTAATCCAATTTAAAAATTTTTTAATCATCCTTCAATAGTAATAGGCCCAACGGAACAACCGTAGCCTCCTCCTTTTATACTACCAGTTGTAGCAGTATCTGAATTAACTGTAAAGAAGAAGAAATTTGAAACTAAATAATCAGTTGAACTTCTTCCTGGACTTCCACTTCCTGTATCACTAACATATTTTCCTGTTGTAATAGCGTATCCTGAACCTTGTCCTATTTGTGCACCTGTTATTCCATCAAAATTAGGAATTGTTGCATAAGCAAAAACAGGACTACCCGCAGCACCACCATTTGGATTATAAGGCGTACCTGTTCCTGGTGAGATTGTAGGTGGTCCTCTAAATAAATATGTTGTACCATTTGTTAAACCATGTCCTGGCGCAAAAACATTTATAATTCCAGAACCTGCAGCATAAGTTTCAAAACCATTTTCTGCTATCATAACAGTTGTAACTGGTTCAGTTCTATCACTTCTAACATTTCTTAATGCAATACCATCTGCAGAAAGAGGTTTTGGTTCTAACTGTGGTTGCTTTGGTTCAAACTCAGAAATATGTACAAACGCACCATTCCATTCTCTAACCATTTCTCTATATGGAAACTCCATACCAGACCTGTCTGAAATTGCTTTTGAACGTTTTCCTGTTGCATAGTTTGCCATTATGTTCCTGGGTAATAAGCTTTGGGTGTAATATACGTACTAGAAGCTGAACCATCTTCTGCAAGTGCTCTTGCTAATTCATCTTCATAATATAATTTCATTTGTTGAACTAGTTGTGGTGCATATTTTTGTGCAAGATAAAAAGCTAAACCTGAAGTCATACAAGGAACAAATCTAAATGGTATGTCTCCTGCATTTGTATAATCTCCAACGTCTTGAATTCTTTTAATATAATAAAAATGCATATCTTTAGATGCATTTGTTGAATCTGGTGTTGGATAAATATTAATACTAACATGATCAATAAATCTTTGGACCCAATATTGATTAGGTGTTCCTTTAGATAACTTATTAGAGAAACCTGCATAAGAAGATCTATCTACTTTTGTCATCGGACTATCTGATTGAGTTGTTTGAGTTCTATTAGATCTTAATTGTGCTTCAAGAACATCGGAC
>Ga0208919_1002014_pt1 | contig 10998 bp, 2 predicted proteins | sample 4_EtaG_FD_184076 | JGI IMG/M metagenome (GOLD analysis project Ga0208919, IMG submission 184076) | Marine viral communities from the Subarctic Pacific Ocean - 4_ETSP_OMZ_AT15127 metaG (SPAdes) (version 3) | ecosystem: Environmental > Aquatic > Marine > Oceanic | place: Pacific Ocean | collected... | reverse complement strand
GTCGGTTTTGGGTACTATTAGTAGTGATTTGGATCCCACAACCAATAGTACCTATGACCTTGGGGAGAATACAAACCGGTGGGCTAATATTTTTGCTGATACACTTTATGGAGCAGGTTCCAATATTACGGCTCTTAATGCTACTAATTTGTCTAGCGGAACTGTCAATACTGCACGGCTTGGTACAGGTACCGCGGACTCTTCAACCTTCCTAAGGGGGGATAATACATGGGTGGCTAATGCTAGTGGTACCGTTACTTCAATCACGGCAGGAAGTGGGCTTAGCGGAGGTACCATTACCACTTCTGGGACTATAGCCAATACAGACAAGGGGTCCTCGCAGAATATTTTCAAAAAAGTTAGAACCTCAAATAGTGTCGGAACCCAAATAGGTTTGTCTACGGCTAACGATAATGACGACACGATTGATTTCAGACAAGGAACTGGGATTACTTTAGCCACTTCTGGGGACGTAGTGACCATCACCGCAACTAATACAACGGTAGGGACAGTTACGAGTGGTGGAAGCGCGGGTTATATTCCGAGACTTTCTACCGCCACAAATCTTGAAGACTCGATAATCTTCCAAGAGACTGGCACGATTTTATTAAATGGAACAACTGCTCTTGGCCCATTTGGGCATTGGAGTTGGACTCCAACTTTTCAACAACTTGGCACTCAGGGAATCGCTTCTGTTCGGTGTGCGGCAGATGTTTATGGGGGAGCACTACAATTAGTATCGGCTAGGGGTTCTAATGCTTCTCCCACTATTGTCTTGGATAATGATCGAGCCGGGGGAGTATATTTCCACGCTTATGACGGGGTAGATTTTAAAAATTCTGCTGGTGCAATAGAATGCTTTATAGACGGTACGCCCGGAGCCGACGATACTCCGGGGAGATTGGTTTTCTCAACAACACCTGATGGTTCTAATGGTTTCGCAGAACAGATGCGGATTCAGTCTGACGGCAATGTTGGTATAGGGACTACTGATCCAGCAACTCCGCTTCATGTTTATTCCACCGCTAACGATGTTTTAAAGATTCAAGGCGGTGATCACGTTAGGGTGCTTATTGACGGAACGGACTCGTCAGAAAAGTCTTTAAACTTCTCTGAAGCGGGTAGTTTGATGTGGAAGTTAGGAATGGAGAATATCGCCCCATTCGAGGCTTTTGTTATTAAAAATAATGACAATGGTGCTCCCCAGTTTGTTATAGATTATACCCACGGCAATGTTGGTATAGGTACAACTAACCCTACATCTCTACTTGAAGCTAGCGGAGTGATACGTTCCACACACGCCACTTCAGTTAGTGCGGGGGTGGGGATTGAAATGCTTTATAACACCGGGACAGAAATAGGGTATCTTTACTCCTACGACAGGGACGCTCCCGGTTACAAAACAACAAAAATAGGAACCGATACGTATTTTAATGCTGATGGCAATGTAGGGCTTGGGACCGCTATTGCTTACCACGATCTTCACGTAAATGGAAGTGCAATAATTAGCGGCAAGTTTTATGACTCAACCAATTCGACGGGAGATAAAGGTTACGTTTTAACTAGTGATGACACGGGTCCACTTTGGGCAGCTTCAGGAGATTTCGATGGATTAAGTGGGAACTTGATCGCAACCGGTCAAACGTTACAAACTCAGATTACAGCAAATGATGGTGATATCTCCACCCTTACTAGTAATTTAATTACAACCGGACAAACTTTACAGACTCAGATTACGGCAAATGATGGTGACATTTCCACCCTTACTAGTAACCTCATAACTACTGGCCAAACGTTACAGACTCAGATTACAAGTAACGATACCGATATCGCTACGAACGCATCGAACCTGATTACGACAGGTCAATATTTAACTGATGAGATAAATACGGTGTCCGGATTAATTCCCGCGACCGTCATAGACGGGGGCGGGACTGCGAATAAGGTTCCGTTATGGAGCGATGCAAATACTATAGGTGATTCGGTCATAGCTCAAAGTGGGAGTGCTATCGGTATAGGAACCACTGCACCGACACAATTTTTAGATATACTAGCCACACAGGAGTCGGACGCAGGAATAAGAGTTACCCTTAATTGCAACTTAGATAGTCAGGCTCCCCAGTTAGTTCTTAACAGAGCAGCGCAAAATGGGGGGATAGTAGATTCTGGTGACTTATTGGGTGCTATCAAGTTTGGTGGTTACGATGGTAACTCCGTTGAAAACAATACAAAGATAGAAGCAATAGTAAACGGAACTCCTTCCAACGATAACATGCCGACTGATCTGCGTTTTTATACTGCGTCGGCTGGTTCTCCTGTGCACGCGATGACGATCAATAAAGACCAAAAGGTCGGTATCGGGACTACTGCGCCATCTGCACCCCTTGAAGTGGTTGGTGCGGATTCAGGTATTACAATTTCTTCCGCATCGAACAATAGGCCGCACTTGAGATTGGTAAACGGAACAACCAATATGCTCCAGCTTTCGGCCAACGGAACCTATGCTGCAATTGGTGATGGGACAGATGCAAACCGTTACATGTTCTTTAAGGGTGGCAATGTCGGTATAGGTACTAATGATCCATCGAAATTATTAGATGTCAATGGAACTGCATATTTTCGTGATGATATATATTTTGGGAATACTGTTCTCAATCCCGCTTCAGGTTTTTCTAACCAGACAGGAATGGGATGGGACAAGTCAACGGGTGAGCTCCAAATAGCCTCTAGTACGACCGTTCTAGAATTGGGGCGTCACAGTTCAACTGGAACAATATTTAGCTGTAGGTATGGAAGTTTCCAAAAGGCTAGTATTGATACTAGCGGAAACATGTCCTTAGCTGGAACCCTCACGGAATCTTCAAGTATAGCTATCAAGGAAAATGTAGAAACTTATTCTCCGAGTTTGGAAAATATAAGTAAAATGCGCCCGGTAAGATTTAACAAGAAGAAAAGCACGAAGAAGGAAGTTGGTCTGGTCGCCGAGGAATTGGCCGAGATGTTTCCGGAATTGGTTGAAACCGACGAAAAGGGCAATCCATCGGGTGTAAATTATAGCAGAGCAGTGGCAGTTTTACTCCACGGCTTCAAGGAATTATATAAAGAAGTGAAAGAACTAAAGGAAAAAATTTAAATGGCATCACTAGTAACCACGACTGTAGCTGGCACCGCGAGTATTACTGCGACTACCAATGATGGGTCAACAGCACCACTCACGGTAACGCAAGCGGGAACAGCGAGGGCTGCTTACGTTACTCGAAACGTAGCATCCGCTACAAGGGCGATGGCGGACTTTGGTCAACTATCCGCGAGTGGCGGGGCACACCCGGCGTTGCATATTCAGCAAACAACAACCGCATCCGACGCTTTAAGAATAACTTCTGACGGTTCTACTTCTAAATTCGCCGTAACTGGTACGGGTGCGCTGACAGGTACTAGTGCTACTTTTAGTGGCCTAACAACACTTTCTGGGGGTGCAAGACTTATGCTCGGCTACAGTCTGTTAGGGCAAACGAGTGGAGGCACTTCCACACAGCTTATTTACTGGGGCGGCACAGACGCTTACTACGGAAGGGTAAGCACTTCGCCTCAAAACGGAGCCGTTGCAACCCATGTCTTTAGGGCTGCTGGAACTACTCGGCTTACGATATCTGGTACTGGCACAGCCGTTGTCGGTGCGGGTTCATTTACTGGTGGGCTGACGGCTACTACAGGTACGTTTACCGGGGCAGTTACGGCTGGCGCATCCTCCACCTTTTCTGTTGCGGCAAATTTACATAATTATTTCTACATAAACACCACATCTACTGGCAAGAACGCAGTATTGGGCTTCGTGGAGGCGGGTGCGAGACAGGCTTATATAAACTATGACACCGCCAACTATAAGCTAAATCTAGTTTGTGAAGCTAACAATGGCTCAATATACCTACATCCAAACGGAAGCGGGAACGTAAACCTGTACTACGGAGCCGCGAATAAACTACAAACAGTTACGGGCGGGGTTAATGTTAACGGTACGCTGACGGCTGGTGGTGGGGATTTTGGTTCTAACGTAGCGATAATTTCAACAAGCCCCACTCTTAACATTGCTGGGGCAGCGGTCAACCAATTTGAAAGCGGAAGGATTAGGCTTACCGAGGAGGCCATGACAGGTGGCGCACAATTTCAAGGTGGGTACATTCATTACGATGGTTCTGCAAATAAATTAAATATTGGGGTGCACCCTGCCAGTAACTCAACTGTTGGCGACGACATTAACGCCATACAAATAGATCGGGCTGCTGGATCGGTAGATATTGTTCAGTCTAAATTAACGATAGGCGGATCAAATGGAACTGATGGTTATGTTTTAACGGCTGATGGCGCGGGAGGAATTGCTTGGGAAGCTTCTCCCGGCGCGGGAAGCGTAGATGGCTCCGGTACTGCTAGCTACATTCCTAAGTGGACTGACGGCGACACCATTGGGAATTCAATAATGTATGATAGCGGCGCAAGCGTCGGCATTAGCTCGGTAGCTTTTACCAGCCCAGCTGGCACCTTGCACACTCAAGCGGGTGGCAGTAACATAACTTATTTAGACGCCTATAGCACAACCAACGGAACTGGCTCATTGCTTAATTTCCGCAAGTCTGACAGCGCTACGATAGGCACCAAAACCCAAACCGACAGCGGTGACTCCTTGGGGACGATGGGTTTTTACGGTGTGAACTCGGGCTCAGGCTGGGGATTGGGAGCAGGGATTAACATTTCACAAGAGGGAGTTTCGGGCGGAACCTACGTTCCCGCTCATATGGCGTTCGCCACTTGTACCTCAAGCGCATACGCCGAGCATATGCGTATTGCTTCTGGCGGCAATGTCGGTATAGGAACAAATAATCCAGCTAATGACCTCCAAGTAGGTAGCGTAGGTGCATCTAACTTTTCAGGGAATCATTTTGCGTTCGGCAACGGAACCAAGGCTTGTGCGTTTTTTCAAAGCAATACATTCTCAAATATCTATACCACCATTGCTTACAAGTTTTGGGTCAGTGGGACAACGGCTCTTACCATTGATTCATCTAGAGACGCCACATTTACCGGGGACTTTACCAACGTAGAGAATTTATATGTCAATCAAGAGGCCGCTTTCGATGGTCACGCTTATCCCTATGCAGACAGCTCGTATACTCTTGGAACCAGTGCGCTGCGCTGGTCAACAATTTATGGTGATGCAGGGAATTTCAACGGTCCGCTAACGGTTACTAAAAGCAGCGGTCTTGCGCCCTTAACATTAGTGTCGAATCCAGCCAATCAGGTTGCTGATATTGGCGGGGAAATTATATTCACAGCAACCTATAGGGCGACTTCCGACGTAACACAAGTTGCGAGAATTGTAGGGTCAAGAGTGAACGCAACCACCAATAACTGGGCGGGGAAATTAACTTTCCATACATCACCGGGTGGCGACAGCCCTTCGGCAAGTACAGAACAGATGCGTATTGCTTCTGACGGCAACGTCGGCATCGGAACAAATGATCCGGGTCAATTACTAGAGGTAGGGAACGATGGGAATAGTGATTACGCCTTAATCGGTCCTACTAAAATTGGAGGGGGAATGGGGCATGGTGATTATGCAGGGTTCAGCCATCGCAGCATGGGAGGCACGGGTAACTATTGTCTACTCCAGTATAATAATGGAAGTACTTACCTTAATGCGGCATCAGGACAAACCGTTTCGTTACGAGTCAATAATAACAACATTTTAAGGGTGACTGGTAGTTTAGCCACGTTTGATGTAGCCGCCTTATTTAATGGAAACCTAACCCTTGCAACTGGTGGAAGTGCTGCTGCCCCAAGGTTAGCTTTTGGTGATGGAAATACTGGGTTTTTTGAACTCGGCGACAATGACCTATATATTACCATTGGGGGTACGCAGAGTTTTATTATTGAGGAAAACGCATTTTACGGAGCTAACGCTACTTCGGCAATGATGCGTGGTAATGTAGCTTCGTCGGCAACTACAGCTTCGTTTTGTTTTAACTCGGATGGGGATACTGGGATCGGCAGGGCTGATGCTAATAAACTTTCCCTTGTGGCAGGAGGGGTGGGTACGGCTACTGTTACATCTACTGGAGTCGGCATCGGAGAAACTGCTCCCGGTGATCCATTAGTGGTTCGTAATCCATCTGGCGCTAGCCCAAGGGTAATAACGATAGGAACATCGTCAAGCCAACAGGATTGGTCTTTCGGATATGCAACTGTAGGCAACTATTTAGATTTTCGTATAAGATCTGAATACGGTGACGGTTCGTGGTCGGAAAAGTTTACGATTACAAAAGCCTCTGGATGCGTTGGCATCGGGACTACTGCGCCGGGTAAAAAGCTGGAAGTAGTAGGGGAGGTGCGGATAGCGGATGCAGGCACACCAAAGTTATGGTTTCACGATACAAGCACCGCCCAGTTGGCATCTATTCGTCATTCTTCTGGGAGTACTCGTTTGGGAATCTTTGATGACAGCAATAACGAGAGATTCACCGTTATTACAGAGGGGGGAGCTTCACAAGGCAGAGTCGGCATCGGGACTACTGCGCCAGAACAAAAGCTTCATGTTAGCTCTGCTGCTAACCAGATTAGGATTCAAGACTCTGGTACTAGCAAAAAATTTGACCTAAATGTAGACGGCACTGCCTTCTTCATTGATGACATGACCGCTGGGGTCAATAGGTTCACAATAAATACGGGAGGCTTTGTCGGCATCAACGATACTGCTCCACCAAGGCGACTATCTATCACGGGAGAGGATGGGGCTTATTCTGGGCAATCATCTGGAAACTCTAGAACACATTTGCTGCTGGAAAACAATGCGGGCAACTATATTGAATTTCTTAATCCTAGTAGCTCTTCAGCAGGAATCTTTTGGTCAAATAACACAAGCCAAAACCGCGCAGGGATAACATTAGACACTTCCGACAATTTACAGTTCCAGACAGGAGCTACTGCTAACCGAATGGTAATTGCTGCTAACGGTGAAATTCGCATAGCTGGGCAAACATTAGTTGATAACTCACTTACAAACTATAACATGACCTTCCCTAATTTGGGAGGTATAGCAATGGGGAGCGCCTATACTTATGCAAATATTTATGGAAGCGGTGGGGATCTTTATTTAAAGGCGAATGCCTATAGAGCAAACCTAGGGGCAAATCCTTCTAGAATATATTTAGTAACTGCTGGCAACGCAGGGGCCAGCGCACCAGATGTAGTGGTTAAAGCAGGCTCAGTCGGCATCGGGACTACTGCGCCTAATAGAACCCTATCTATATACAATAATTCATTAGCTTGTTTACAGCTTTGTAATTCAACAACAGGCGCAGCGACTGGCGACGGGTTTCAGATGCAACTGTCTGGTTCCACTGGGTACATATTTAATTATGAAGCTGGAGATATAATATTCGGCACATCAGCCGCTACTAGGCTGACGCTCAAGGCGGCTGGACAAGCCATATTTACTGGGGACTTGACCTGTAGTGATGACCTTTATCTTAATGCTGCAAATGCGTGGATAATATCGGGAAGCGCAGGAAACCTCCTAACTGGTGGCACATTAAGAATACAAAGTTTTGCCAAATTGCGCGTAGACGGTGGACTTAAAATTGGGGAAATCGCAAACGGAAACACCCGATATACCACATCAAGTTGGTGCAATTACTTGGAACTGGATGCAGCAAGCAGCGGCGGCGGTGGAATTATATGGAGCAAGCAATCCACCTCAAAACAAAGTGGAATCCTCTCTAATCACGGGAAGCTAGAAATTGGGTATAGTACTGCGACAGACAATTCAGCGGCATGGGTTCCTGCGTTGACGGTAAACGACGTAGGCAATGTCGGCATCGGGACTACTGCGCCAGATAGACTACTTCATTTGTATGGTGGTGCATCTGGACAAGCCACTCCCGTAGCCTCAGCACAACTTGTTTTAGAGGATGACGGTAGCAATAATTACATCTCCTTCCTGAATCCGAATACTGGAAACGCAGGGATTATGTGGGGTGATCCCCAAGACTCCGCAAGGGCGCAACTTATTTACGACCACAATACGGGTTATATGAAATTTAATCCCGGTGGTGCAGAGAGAGTATTTTTTAAATCTGACGGCAATGTCGGCATCGGGACAAATGATCCGGGGGAGTTGTTGCAGGTAAAGGGGAATATGACGTTGCGTGGTGCCACAAACCTTCGTTATAAAATTGCAAATGATTCTAACAATAACTGGGCTGAGATTGGCAATGATGGGGCAAGCTCCCAGAACACTTTAGAGTTTTTCACCGGAAGTTCTGCTACGGCTTCCATGTCGATCTTAAATAACGGCAATGTCGGTATCGGGACTGCTAGTCCAGCAGGTTTACTAACTGTTAGAAGAAACGACGCCGCCACAGGGGGACAACTAGTAATAGAACAAGATAGTACAGGAGATGCTACTTTAAGATGGCTTCTTACTAGTACCCAAAGCTGGATGGCGGGTATCGATAATTCTGATGGAGACAAATTTAAAATTAGTTCGGATGGGACTGGTGTTGAAACCGCTACTAAATTAACAATTCAAACTGACGGCAATGTGGGAATTGGCGTAACCAACCCTTCAAAACTGTTATATGTCAATGGAACCTCTGCCTTTATAGGGACATCGTATTTTAATTCGTATGTAGATGTCAATGGCTACCTCCACCTTCAAGGGTCTGGTTCAAGGCTGTATATGTACGGAGTAGACAACTGGATACAGCATGATGGTGGCGGTTTTGATATATTTGGAGATAGTACGCAGTTAATGTACTGGAAAGATGACGGCAATGTTGGCATAGGTACAACCGCTCCTAGTTGCAAAATTCACGCTGAGTCTACTGGCACGGATAAGTGCGAAATCCTTGCGACCGAAGCAGCCGGTGCATTTAAAGCGGTGCTTGGAGTACAAAATTCCCCCGGAGTCGCTCAACAGGCGTATGTCGGCTCTTTAAGCAACACCTCTTTTAAGATTCTCACGAACGGTGTATGGCGTGTTATTATTACTAATAGCGGCGCAACCACATTCAGCAGCTCAGTAACAGCTTCCTCCTTTAGTGGAAACGGAGCTTCTATATCAGCCCTTAATGCTCTGAACATATCGAGCGGAACAGTTGGTACCGCAAGACTTGGTAGCGGAACGGCGAATTCCTCCACTTTCCTGAGAGGAGACAATACATGGGCAACTCCTTCTAATACCACCTATTCTGCAGGAACAGGTTTGACTCTTTCATCGACAACCTTCAGTACCAAGCTTGATGAGCTAACAGACATGACTGCCGATATCGTAGGTAGTCAGGATGAACTTATCCTCTTGGATAATGGTTCGGATCGAAGGAAGCAGATTAATGAGATTAAGTTGGGTCAGTTCAATAACGACCAAGGGTGGACAAGTAATGCTGGTGACATTACATCGGTGGGGGCCGCTCTGGGATTATCTGGAGGAGGTACTTCTGGAGCGGTAAGCTTGGCCCTTGATCTTAACGAACTTGTAGATAGCAATAAGATAGCTGCTGGTGATAAAGTAGCTTTTGTTGATGTAAATGCATCATATCAAAGTGCTATCTGCGAAGTAAGTGACATTCCGTTGTCTGTCTTTGACAATGATTCTGGTTGGACAAGTAATCCGGCAGTAAGCATCGCGTCAACTGCTGCTGATGTTTTATCAGCTTCTAATGGTGCAATTAGTGCAGATGACGCAAATACCGACAAGCTAGTATTTTGGGACGAGAGCGCAGGCAAGTTAAAATATTTAACCTTTTCAGATTTAACCGCTTTACCATAATGGGATTACAAAGTTCAGATGTAATTTTAGTTGAAAGGAGCAGCACGCTCTATAGGGAAACTTATGGCAATAGAGCTAACATAAATTCGTCTGATTTACTTTTGGTAGACCGTGGTGGAACTCTGTATAAATGCGCTTACTCAGATTGGCCCAATGCGAATAGTACTGATTTAATTCTAGTAGAGCGAGGTTTCGGGGCCGGAGCAGCCATGTATAAAGAAACTAAAGCTAACTGGCCTACTTCCAGTAACGCAGATATTCATAGTGCAAATTATATGGTTACCTTGGGAACGCTACTTTATGGACAGACAGCGTCTCAACGGGCATCTAATAGTTTTAGTGTGGTAGATACTCAAGTAGAAGTTACAAGCTCCGGTTCAAACGCAAAGGGGAATTTATATATTGGATTTCGCAACTCTGCTACGACATCATATTATGGGGACTTACCTATAGCTGCCGTTCAGGTTTTACATTCTAACGGAACTACTTTTAGGGATACCAACGAATTTCTTCTGGACTTTAATTTTGGGCAGGAGGGTGGGCCGGGCGTAAATGGTTATTATTGGTGGGGGACAACTCAATCAACCAACACTAATGCAAGTACAGATCCCGCCACCTATACTTATTATGATATAGATGAAACCAAACTCAAAAGACGATTTTCATATACTGATGATGGTACATCATCAAGTTATGTGGGGGCAGCAAAAGGTATATCTACTTCAACATATGATAGTGATGGGGGCACTGTTCTTGCGGTAGGAAATCAAAATATTGCTCAAGGAGGTAGTGATGGTTATGTTTTCTCAGAATGTAGTAGTAGTAGTACTGGTGACTTAACATGGTTAAGTTTAGCGAACACAGGGTATATTTACAATGGAGATCGAATCAGGATTTGTTATTTTGGCGGCGCAAACGGTTCAAGCTCAAGCACTGGTTTAAAAACCACTAATTCACTTTATCTCAGGTTCGAAGAAGATTAAAGGCTATGGCATTAAAGAAAACATTTGAAAATCAAGACGGTGGAACATCAAACGGTTATTATCGCGTGCGAGAAGTTGGTACCTACTACGAAAAAGATAAAGATGACCCTATGACCTTAGCGGCAAGTTTTGTTGTGGAGCTGTTCGATTACGATACCGGCAACGAGGTAGCTGATTCGTACAAACCTTCAACTG
>Ga0208919_1002013_pt1 | contig 10999 bp, 5 predicted proteins | sample 4_EtaG_FD_184076 | JGI IMG/M metagenome (GOLD analysis project Ga0208919, IMG submission 184076) | Marine viral communities from the Subarctic Pacific Ocean - 4_ETSP_OMZ_AT15127 metaG (SPAdes) (version 3) | ecosystem: Environmental > Aquatic > Marine > Oceanic | place: Pacific Ocean | collected... | reverse complement strand
CACACCGTTGTAGGTGGGGGTGACCCTCTTCGATTCCATGAATCTCTGCTGGCTCTGCAGTAGTTGTTGCACACGCATCAGGGTATCGTACCCAGTCAGCATGACCTTGGGGTTACCACCTCGAACCCAAATCTGCTGGAACAATCCGTCCAGTTGATTCAGGCTTAGGTTCCTGTTAGTGTTGGCCGCGCTCGACACATCTACCTCAGCACTGTGGAAGTCGGAACTTCCATCGCGTGTGATAGAGTATAGGTCGTGGTCCGTAGTAGCACTCACATGCCCCGTGCCGGTTGTCATCGAATCTGGGTCCGAGGTTAGTCGGTCCAGTGACTCGAAGTCGTTACCTGCTGGGGTCTCGACATCTACCAGTAGCATCCTGTTGATGTGGTCAGCGTGGTGCTTCCCCATCTCTTCCTTCAACACTTGGCGCACATCTCCGAGACCATCATCCTTATCGGAAAGGAACATGGATACTTCGCTCAGGTCGAACGAGTGTCCAATGGTCTTGGGCTTTGCAGCCACATGTAGGAAGTCAGGCTTCGTGGTGTCAGGCAGTGTGGCGTTCTCAGCCAGACCTCCGCCAACATCAAACGAAGGCTTGGCGGTTATGATGCGCCATCCACTTCGCTCCCACGGCTTCTTTGGTAGGATGCTGAACGCGTTGAACTCTTGGTTCAACTGCGACCAAACCTTCCTGCCATAGATTGCCTGGTAGGTACCAGCCGTAGTACTCAGAAGCGGGGCATCCGCCTTGAGTATATCTCCACTGCTGTAAGTGTACCCGGTCAATGCGGTACCACCGTAGTAGTATCGCTCCATATCTTGTATCGTCCTTACATAATCACGCGCCATCAGTTGTCACCTCCAGACATTGCACGGCTGGCCAGTCGGTGGACATCGTCCCACGACATCGCTGCCATTTCCGTAGTTTCTGGAATCACTAGTGTCTCTCCTGCAGATGCGAGGGACTTCTGGAAGTCCTCACCTGGAGTAGTAGATACATTCTCTATGCGGTCAGCAAGATTCAATACTGCCTTCTGTAGGTCCTCTAGAGGGCCTCGGGCATCGAATCCTGAACGAGCATTCTCATTCTCAACCTCAGAAATCTCTTTCTGAAGTCTCATTGAGAACTCGTTACCGAGATTAGTCTTGAAGCGCTGCTCAATAGCAGCGGCCTTGTAAACCTGGTAAGCCTCCTCGATTTGGGAAGGACTAACTGACTCGGCAGAAATATACTCATCTGCTTTTATCACTGTCTTGTTCCCACTCGGGCCTGCTCCCATGTCCATCTTTGGCCTCTTGCCAGAATCGTCTTCGCCGGCACCCTCAATACTACCTTGACCTCTGTGGTCAAAGCCATGAGCACCTTCTTGGAGGTAAGCCTTCTCGACTCCCTCTTCATCGAAGTGACCGCGGGCAGCCGACGGGTCGTAACCCGCAGACTTCACAGTCGACTCCAACCACTGAAGGTACTCAGTACTGATGATGTCGTCCATCTCATCTGACTTGTCCATCTTCTCAGACTTATCATCGGATTTTTCATCGTCTTTGTCTATCGCTGCTTTCTCTGTATCATCGGACTTCTCTTTCGCTTCCTTGTCTTCCCCTTTCTCAGCCTTCTCATCAGCAGCCTTCAAGGCAGCCTCAGCCTGGTCAGAGTCATCAAGGCGCTTAGATAAGCGCTCCAATACATTCTGCAGTTCGCTCATTGCGTCTGTCATTTTTTCACCTTTATTTGTTTCAGTTTTATCCTCTTTGAGGATTCGGAATTGGGCCTCGGGGTTGATGCCCTTCTCACAGATGGTAACTTCATGCAGTTCCATCCTGCGTATTTCTCGGTAGTCCCCTCTTTCAGAGTTGTGCTTGTTAACACGCTCGAAAGCCTGTCCACCGATGGAGAACGACTTTAGGTTCCCCTTGCGAATTTCTGCGGCCACTTCACGGGCCTTCTCAATATCATCACGAAGTTGGATAACCACAAACATACCTGTGTCATCAACTTCAGACTTCCAAACTCGACCACTGCTATCCGTATAATCGGGTACCACAGAGCCTACTTGAATGTTTGAATGGGCTAGTTGAACATTTCTGAATCCAGGGGATTCCATGAACTTATTGAATGCTTCACGAAGAGCATTCTTGGTGATTAGGTCACCCTGCTTGTCCACCATCTCTACTGAAGCATAGCCTGCAACTATCAGGTCACCAGACCTACCCTTAAGCAGAATCGGGCTCTCCAACGGAGATTCCATCATAAGCATTGACTTAGCCATGTAAGATTATGGTACTTAAATCATAACGGTCAAGAATCTCGAGAAACTCTGAGGTGTCTACTCTTTTTTTCCTTCTTTGGAGGGTGGGCTTCTGGGCATTGTTCCATCTTGTGCCCCATACCTTGTGCACAGAGTTGCCCCTTCTTAGCGCCACACCAACAATCTCCCCCTTTCTTCTGACGATGTCCTGGGTCATGGTCTGGTAGATGGTGAGGTTCGGTCAATTTAGTAGGGCCACTCGGTGATTCTACTGGAGTAGCGTAATCAATACCCATACCTTTGGGTCCGGTCCATGTAATCTTCTCCTTGAGAACAGCATCAAGAGTCTCTAACGCTGTCGTTAGTTGCTTAGTTAATTTGGGGTCCTTGAGTAAACGCTCTGATGGTTTGAGTACTTTCTTCGGCTTCTTGTCATGATTGGCAGGCGGCTCAGGCACAACATTAGCCTTCTTCTCCTTCTTAGTTTCGGCCTCTGCTCGCAATAAAACAGCAGCCAACGGTTCCCAATACTCTACCTGGCTCTCCACTAGTCTGAGCACATAGTCATTAGGAGCATCTGCATCTTTGAGAATGAATGCATGCCCTTCAGGTTCGGTGTCATAGACCACATGGCCTACAGAGGAATCTATGTGAATACTACCCTTTTTCACTCTGACTCTATGAGGGAGATTGCCCCGGCGTTTGTTCTGTATTATCTCCAATGAGTCAATACTGTCAGTAGCACCAGATTCAGAGTTCTTGAGATATCTAGGTGATTGTAATGTGTAGATTTTCAGACCATTTCTCTTTCGAGCAGAAACTCCCGTTATCTTCACAGTGATATAATCTCCCTTCTCGGGCACACTATGTTTCAACTTCCCTACATCCATGTAATGTTCACCATTGAATTTTCTAGCCCTATTACCAATCTCTAGAGCATCTTCAGTTAATATCGGGCCTATACCAAGACAGTGTTTACCCCCTCTACTGTAAATCACCCTGACATCTATCTGGTGTTCAGGGGTAAGCATGACCCACTTGGGGTGCCTAATCTCCCCTCTCATACAAGTAGCATCGGCATCCCTCAACAGTATCTGCTTAGTCCCTGCTTCTTTGAATAGGTCTTCGATAGCCCTCTCTAGACCCTCACTATCTACTCTCTTGGTGTTTATGGGGGCGGGTATTGAGACTTCTTCAGTTGCTGAAAAATTTGTTCTCAAATGTCTATTCCTATCTTTGGTGGGACTGTTATCCATCTTCTCCTTACCAGACTCCAAGATGTCGACAATGTGTAAAACATCCCCATCCCAAACACAGTCTAGCAAGAACCCTTTGTCAAATGAGTCTTTCAGCCCTTCCTTCACCTTATTGGGTAATGTGACAGCCTCCCTCGTATGATTATATGACTGAATGCGGTCCTTCTTCTTCCTAACCATGAGCCTATTACCCTCAGGCCAAGAAGATACTACCCAATCACCAGAGAATCCTCTCAAATGCTCAAGGTCTTTGAGAGTGAAAATCCTATGCATCGCTTTGATTGGGAGTGGGTCCCCCTTCTCCTTACCTTTGTCATCCTCTTCCTTCAGAAGCAGGTCTATATCAGTAAGGACATCAAGAGAGGTCAACTTGTCCACAGGTTCTACTGAAGCGTCCACATTATGAGGTTGTGGGTCAGACCTAGTATCCAGAGCAGGTAGAGAAGGGTCTACCATTTCATTGGTCATTGGCTCTCTCAATATGTTACCCTTTTGTCCATTCTCAGTAGTGTGCTCACTACCAAGCCAAGATTGGATTAGAGGGTTATTGTGAAACGATGAGAAACTAGAGCCACCCATATCCACCGTATCAGAGGTACCAGAGAATAATTTCTTACCATAATCTGTAACATACTTCCTAGACTTATCCACAAACCTTAGCCCGAAAGGTAACTTCTTCTCCTCAAAACCTGGACTTGGTTTAATAATGTCATAGGATTTACCGGGTAACTCAGTTCTACCTTCACAGAATAGGAAATGGGCTAAATTTCGTACACTGTTATCATAGTCCGCAGAATGCCCAATGGAATGTCTATGTTCAGGGAAGGAGAAATGCGGTCTACCACTCTCTTTGGCATAAGCAGTCTTCGATGTCTTGAACTTATTCAGGTCAGACCTGATGATATCCAATATACTATTACCAGTAGTATCTGAGGCCAATAAGAAGTGGATTTCATCAGCAACTTCCCTACGGTCCCATTGACTCCCATTAAGCAGAGCAGCCCATCTTTCCCGTAACTCCATGGCTTGCCTAGCATAAGCCCCCTGCCTTTTCGCTATTACTTCCTTACCAGGAATATAATGACCTCCCCAATCTTCTGGGGCGTCGAACCCTTTCCTCTCTAAGAACAAATTTCTCTTCCGCTGTATCTCAATCTCCTTCTCTCCTTTCAGATGTTCATCTAGAGCCTCTTCCCACCAATCCAAAGGCTCGGCTTTATTACCAGCATGATGAGCCACTCTTTTCATATCACCAATATTAGTAATCATGGTACCACCTTCCTTAGGCTCACCCACAGACTCTACAATGTCACTAAGTGCTCCCAAGGCCCCCTCAACCGTCATACCTAACCCTTTCAGAATACTCTCGACTCTAGAGTCCCCCAAAATATAGTGACGAAGTATCTCATGACCTAATGCCTGACGGTCACCCCTCTCTCTCATGAGTCTCCTCATTGGATGCCCTGGGTCCTCAGTACCACCGGCCTCTGATACTCTGAGAATCTTATCGTTAACCCCTAGAGGAGTTTCCTTCAATGCTGCTCGCAATATATCATTAACATATTTCTCACCAACACTGTGAGTAGAGAAATCATCACCTAAGAACTCTTCATGTTCTGCTATTAAATTATCAATATTATCGTGTCTCATATCACTAAGATGGGTGAGACAAGCCCTCTTGATTAAATCTTGATTATGTTCTCTCCTCCGTTCCTCTATTTCACCTAGCCCATCAGTCAACTCTATATGGTTAGAGAAATACTCATCGAATATCTCAGAAGGACTCATCCTTGCCCCATCTGCCTTCTCGTAGTCTTCATAAAATTCAGGATATCTATCAGCATGCTTCTTAGCATCACGAGCGACAATCAGATGGAACATCGCGGCCACAGCAGACTTCGTATTATGCTCATCCCTCACAGTCTCCATAACCATCCCTTTGGTTAAGCCGGCTCTAGAAGACCTGTATTCCACACTATCATCAATACCCTCAGGGCTAGGGACATAGGCCCTCAACTCCTCTTGGGCAGTGCTCAGTAACTCCTTAGGCAAACCTCTAAGTTGTGGTGGTAGAGGTATCCTGCCCAGAACTTCCTCTGCCCATTGCCCCTTCAATTCAGAAGGGTGTTCTCCTAACAACATTGGTACACCATCCACATCCATTATGTGCTGTTTGTTAACCTCCAATCTAGATTGCGAAGCCAATACGGCTCTAGTGGCCTCATCCTTCAAATCGTAAGATGTTGGTCTAAGAGAACCATACTTGCTAGGTGATAAGGTAGGTCTGAAAGAGAGTGGAGATAAGGTGCCACCATCTATAGCCGGATTCTCCTCCATCCATTCCGACCACTTCTTAGAATCAGGTGTAGCGGTGGCTGCTCTCCAGTGTATACTACCTTCTTCTGGAGGAAGGTATAGATTTTGATTCGGTATCTGTTCCATGTCAAGATAATATTTCCCACCCTCACTTTGAAGAGGATAGAAATGCTTCTCAGACTCTACCCTTTCTCTCCAAGACTCTTCTGTTGGTTGCTCCCCTTTGACTTTTGAAGAGAGCATCATTGACCAGAAATTGGCAAAATCACCATCATCGAAAAATGGGGACTTCAAAAATCTGAATTCACTAGGGACATCAGTCAGTTTACTAGTTCTCCTCAGTATCTCTTGAAAGGCTCTCGGCTCCTGAATCACCGCTTTGCCCATAAGCCCCTCTGGATTAGGGTAAGTTGTGTGCTTCAGTTTATCCACCGAATCTCTTCCGAACCTCATTACTGGACAATGGTTGTACCCATGTAGATGGGCTGTAAGAACAGCCTGGGCATGACGCAGAATGTGTTCATCAGCCACTACCCCAGCCTTATCTCTCCAACCATAACTATGGCTAGCCCTAAGAGGTGTGCTAACCATACCTCCTGCTTCACCTACACTCCCATCACCAGGGCTTTCTCTCATATTAGCAGGGCTATGAATTCGATTGATGTCTTTGTTATTCTGATGTTCACCTCTAGTGTGGGTACCAAGAGTGTGGTCTATGGTAGCATGACCACTGTTTGCCCCGCCAATGAATCCCAAAGTGGCATTATCTAGCATAACCCCATGCATTCTCTGTATCTTCCCACTTGGCTCACTCAACCCCAACTCTGTCAGAACCCGGTGCAATTTCCCAGCACTGTCTGGAGATAATCTTCTCGAATAAACAGCAGCAGCCAGTGGAGTAACTGGTACGACATCACCATGATGAGGTTCACCCCTGTTTCTTATTCGAGCCAATCTGTAAGCCCCACCATCACTTGGGTCATACTCTTTAGGACCACTAGCAATCCTTTCACTAATCTCATCTGGGTAAGCGAGCATCTCACCCCACCTAGCCCTTTTAGCATTGTAGATTAGAGAGTCAAGTGTTAGTTCCTTTCTCCCCTGTTGAGCCACTATATCTTCACCAGGTTCATCACTACTTTCTGTAGACATCATCTCATATTCAGGTTCCAGTAAATGGGCAACTCTTCGTAGTATTCTCAAATCATCAGTAGTACTGTCTTTGATTTGATAAACACCCAACTTATCCTTTCTGACCTTAGCAATCTCTTTCCCTAATGGACTGTCTTCAGGTATCTCTTTAGGCATATCACTAAGCATTTGATGTTCTTCACCTAACTCCATGAACTCAAAGGGGTTTCTGACTGCGAAGTTGTACAATGGCTGCTCTATGGTCTGAGCAAGCCCCCCCATAGCAAGGAGATATCTCAACAAAACGGTTTGTCCAGTAGTCTCACGATGATAATATTCAGAGTTGTTGTTGGCTTCTTCGACATCCACATCTTCTTCATCTTTAGGCTTCAACCCAGAATGATAATCTTGGGTACTGCGTGCAAATTCATGCTTTCTACTACTGAATATATTCGTAGGGTCACCGTAAGTTGAATGGTAGAGGTCTAAACGCTCCCATAATTGTTTGACCATGTTTGTAGTTAACGCCCCTGAATCTAACCATTGAGTGATATGGTTAGCCACATCTGCAGCGTTCTTGGGTTTACACCCTAAGGGTAAGCCAGATTGAAAGTCCCACCCTTCATCACCGAAAAATTTCATCAGCGAACTCACCATAGGCTGAGGCCCAGTATGGATGCGACCATCCTCTAAACCTGTATTAATGCCTAGAGATTTTAGGCGCTCAATAAGTTCCCCTTTAGTACCACTAACCTTTCCACCTTGTTCTCTTAGCATGGCCTTCAGTTCATCTTTACTCACACTTATCTTGTGAGCATCCCTGAGAGCCCGACTTAGTTTACGCTCGTAGATTTTAGCATCACGACTTATTGTCTCAGAAGTGATATTTTGGTGGGTTACATTGGTGGGGGAAGTCCAAAAAGCAGCCAAAGCCTCCCCTCTGGAAAGCATTGCTCTTTGCATGTAAGCCATCGCTTCCCTCTCTGTGAAATGACCAGGGAAAATATCCTCAGGGCCTAGAATATCTGCATATCTCCAAAATACCTCTTTATCTCCTGCAGGTATTTCCTCTTCCAATTTGTGCTTGGCCATATTCTTCCTTACCATGGTATGGTATAATTCACGAGCCGTTAAAGCCTCGTTACAATTATCCTCTCTAGGGTCAAAGTCAAGAAGGTCAAAACCCCTAAGCCAACCTTGGTCACCAAGTGCCCAACTCTTATCTCTACAGTCATCATAGGTCAGTAAATCGTCCCCACCTAAAGGGTCTAACCACTTTCTTTGGGTCAATTCCAAATAGGCTGTTTGTGGGTTGTTCTTATAATGGGGAGACATATCTCCATCTTCATCATACAACACTCCTCGGATGAAACTCAAGGGGCATCCATCCATCTTCAGATATTTATGCTCCAAACATAGGTGTTGCCTCATGTACAAGTTCTCCTCACCATCTTGTAAGAGGGGGGAATCTGGATAGGTCTCCTTGTACCAATTATCCCAAATCTTGAAACCTCTATGGAACAGAATAACTCTAGCCATGTCATGGCCAACACCTAAGGAATCATCAGATAAGTGGAGTAGATTCTCGCTAGCCTGACTCATAATTTTTGCTTTCGCTTCCTCTGATTTACCCTCCAGTAAACCCTCACTCAGGCTGTTTTCTATAGTCTCTCTATCCATCTTATCTCTGGCTTTGTCTGAACGATAAACATGGTGGGGGGAATCTGGACTAAATTCATCTCTCCAAACATCGTATGTGACAGGGTTGATATCAGGTGCGTGGACTCTAGAGTTCTCAATAAAGAGGCGAGCCGCACCAAAACTATCGAGTTGACCACCCTCGAAATTGTCTGGTCGACTAGTAAGTTCTTCCAAAAGTGCTAACGCGAACTTATCAGGGCCCACCCCTTCCAAGTTAAACATTTCAGGAGACCTATTGGCAATAGCCTCAGCCAAGTTCTCAACATTTTTCTCTCTATTGGTATCGGAGTCAGAATAGATGTGACTAGATACCTTTGGTATATCACCATTCCAACCCCTCTCATGCTTTGTCCTCCTGCGTCCCGATTTACCGAATGAAGGCTCTAAAGCATTAGCAGGAGCGTGCCATTCCACACTCTTGTGTCTCCCTTCTGCTGTGACTCCACTCCTTCTATGACGGAAAGGCTCGATGGATATCATACTCTTATCTTCACTGGGGTCATCATCGTCCGAACCCCCTCTTGGTAGTGGGGGTGGACTCCCTTTCTCACCAACACCAACATCTGACTCTGAAACTGCTTCGGTTTTAGCCCCTTTCTCCTTGAGCAAATCTTGCATCTTCTCAAGAGTAGAGTCCCACTCTACTTCATGCCCATGATTGGCTAGATTGTGTGCTGCAAAGTATAACTCTGCGGCGTCTTCAGCATCTTCAGATATTTGGAAACGGGCTTTGGTGCTTAAGAAATACTGTTCAGCATCCTCTTGCACACCACCACCACCGCCTTAATCACATAGGACCGGGAGGTAATCCGGCACCAGGACCTTCACCACCGCCAGCCAGACTAGCCAAATCAGCCATATCACCACCACCGCCAAGTTTCTCCTCTAGGCTTGTGGCCAAATCCTTGATTTTACTAGCAATTTCAGCAGGGTCTTGTGACTCATCACCACCATCTAAGTCAGGTAGTGGCCCACCTTCATCTGGTCCACCTATTGGTGGGCCATCTGGTCCACCCATTGCTGGGCCATCTGGTCCACCCTTACCCCCTCCAGCAAGCAAAGCCGCTAAGGGGTCGCTACCAGCCTTCTTAACCGAACATGAAACATTCTTCTCCAATTTATGTGCCTCACCACAAGTAGGGCAACGCTTCTTGAGTATAATCTCAATCTGCTTCTTGACATCAGAGGGAGGTTTACCTACACTGGAATGTGTATACGAAGATGGTGGGTGTGGGTCTCCGCCAGAGGGGTTCTCATGAGCGTCTAGAGTAGAGCCTGTTTGATGGGGGTTAGCATTCTCCATGAATGAAACGCTTTCAGGCCCAGTAGCGCCCTTGTTTGTAACATCTTCAGAAGTCTCCTCGACATATTGATTGGTGTGATAATGATTCATCGGGGCTTCCTCAACACCAGTAATATTGCGAATCTGAGAGTTATCCATCTGCAACTTCTCAATCATACTACCCGCTTTCTCTATCATTTCATCTACATCTGGGGCATGCTGCCCTGCTTCTACCTGTACTGGTTTCATTGGTCCACCGGCCTTCCTTCTGCTACCGCGGCTGTCTCAGCCATCGCGTGAATCTCGTCCCATTCCATATCATGCCACTCTTGGTTATTGGCAGGGGGGTCTACCATAATGCCATCTATCATCACGGATGCTTTCTCGATAACCTCATTTCGCTCTCCTCTAAGAGGGTCGCCCCATACATCTTCACTAGCAGGAGTAGAAGTCCTCACATATCCAGCCTTTTGTAGTAGACTACTTGGATTGGAAACCATCTTTCGCAAATCTTGATTCTGCGCTTTCAGAATATCTATGTCACCATCCATGCGCTCCATCTTAGAGATGAGAGCATCTACTAGATTGGTGACATCGTCACTCATTGCCCATCAACCCTCTGTCCGAACCCATGTTGAGGTTGCCAATTACTCTGGATTCCGTCAGGGCCGATGTAACCTAGAGGGCGGTCACCCTTGATTAGAGCACCTTGGTCTTTGAATTCCATTACAGGGGCCCCACCAGCATAGATATCATTGACACCTAGCGTATTATCTTCTTGCGTGTTACTCTTATAGATTGATGTCACATCTTCTGCTAGGTAATCACTAGTTTGACTGAGTGCTCTAAGTAATTGTTGCGCTGATACAAGGTCGTCATTTTGCAGAGCCATTTTGAACTCTGCCATCGTAGTTTCTAGTTTTCTGACCATAGGGTCCAACTTGATAATCGGCTCAGTCATGACCGTCGCATACCCCCCCTACACTTCAACTTATCGCGGTAAATTGGACTTTCCACTCTTGTCACCTAAAGGATTGGCCGCTTTGTCCTTAGCATTGTGG
>Ga0208919_1002012_pt1 | contig 11007 bp, 18 predicted proteins | sample 4_EtaG_FD_184076 | JGI IMG/M metagenome (GOLD analysis project Ga0208919, IMG submission 184076) | Marine viral communities from the Subarctic Pacific Ocean - 4_ETSP_OMZ_AT15127 metaG (SPAdes) (version 3) | ecosystem: Environmental > Aquatic > Marine > Oceanic | place: Pacific Ocean | collected... | reverse complement strand
AAAAAAGAACTATAACTGATGTTAGTTATAGAAACATTTATGATGGTATTCTTTACATCTACACTAGAAATAGTTGCAGTAGCATTTAGAGATTACGATCTATGTGTGCAGACTATTATGCACTTACAAGGGGAATTATCAGACCAATGCTATACGAGGTATAACTACATGGATATTCCCCCACCAAGACCAACAATATTAGAAAGGTAAAAAATATGGCACTAAATAGAATTGAAGATTGGGATGATATTCTAGATCCACCGAAAAAGAAACATAGTCTGTCACGAATAAGTAAAAAAGACAGAAGAGAAATGCTTAAATATGCGAATGTTTTGAAAGAAATTCGCAACAATACAAGCGAACATTGTCCAATAACATATGACCAAGTATGTCAATTAGCAGAGATGCTTTGGAAACTTGCAGATCATTATGACTTTGAACAACCAAAATGCGATCATGGACACAGAGATTGGTGGACAGATTACGAGTTGGTAGAAGATTTACCAAAGAATAAAAAATAGGTTGGTGCAAACTTGGGGGCAACTCTCTGGCCCCTTTTTTTTTAAAAGGATAAGAAATGACCGATACGAGTGAAAGACTAGCTATTCAAAGGATAATGGCTGATCTTAGATATTTGCCAAAAGAGAAGGCAGATAAAATTAAATCAATTTTAAATGAAGAAGGAGAAAAAAATGGGTGAAGTAATTAAAAATCTTAGCCACATAATGAAAACGGTTCCAACATTGGTAGAAGACCTCTATTGGGATTATGACCGAATGAGTGGAAGTGGTAAGGAAACATTAGATAAAATAATGGACTTAATCATAAATTCCCCTAGAAATTTCGTTACCTACAACAAGGAAAGACCAAAGGTAGTACATTGGGAAGGAAAGGAGCCACCAACACTTGAGGAGGCTCAAGAAATCGTTGGGGGCAATATAGAACTCGTTGGAGATTATTGCCATAAAATCAAAGACGCAGATATTATCGTCAATGAAGAAGGTTTAATTCTTGGTTTGGATATAAATATAGCTGCCTTTAAAATTTGCACAATACCACTAATGGGCAACGTATTAGTGTTAAAAGGAAAGCAGAGGTTACAATGAAAACCAAAGTAAAAAATCATATTGGTGCTTTTATGCATTGTGCCAACTGTTTAGAAAAATTGCCAAAAGGACAATCCCCTAGAGAATGGGGAAGATACGAAGCAGGTTGGACTAAAAAAGGCTTTCAAATCTGGTGTACCAGATGCGAAAACAATGTTGTGCACATTGATCTACTAGGACAAAAAGTAGACTATGCCTCAGAAAATGAAAAGAAACATTAAAATGCCTATACCATATGAAAATAGATATTATATGTTGAAACTCGGTGTTAAGGTGGGCAATATATTTGACCACCTTGATAAAAATGAAATTAATTGGCTAACGTCAGAAGCTAGTAATATAAAAACAGATATCGGAGTAGTTATAGCCTCCATTATCAAAGATGCTTATTATGAATATGAGGAAGAAAAATGAAACAGGATGTAAAATTATCTATAAAAGAACAATTTAAATTAAAACCAATATCAAGAGCAAAACCCCCAAAATATAAAAAGGTGAGTAGTCGGAAAAGGGGCAAATCTAAATATGGTTAGGAACGTAAGCAGGGAGAGCGTAATTGTGAAAGTTTTTTTAGAGAGTTTGAACTCACAATTTGGTCGTTTTTGTATTCATTGTTCGACAATATCCCCTGCACCAAAAGCAATCCCACAGATACAAATTAAACAGTTTGTATCCACCTAGATTGTGACTTTGGCGACTAAGACACGATACGTCCAGCCCTCCCATATTATCGTATGGGGGGGCATTTACTGTAAATACTGTAAACTGTAATTACAGTAAATTTTTCCTTACAGTAATAAGTCATTGTTTTAATTGAATAAAACCGATTTACTGTAAATGGGTTTTTTACTTACAGTTAGTTTAAACAGTTCGTGTAAGTCATTGTTTTTAAACGAACTGTATAACTGTAAATACTGTACCCCCTAAAGGGGGTTAGTGGGGGCTTACAGTAGCCCCCCCACCCCACTTACCTAGCACCTTGTCAGTAGCACAAAAGTTTGATAATATCCCACATAGCATAAATAGGAGAATTATTCGGGATGCCAAAGTTCGGAGAGAATATGACAAAGGAACAATCAGTAGCAGGGTTCCGTAGGTTGAATAAGAAACAACAGGAATTTCTAAATAACTATGTGCATAAAGATATGACCCAAACCGCTGCAGCTAGAGAGGCAGGATATTCTAACCCAACAGTTGACGCGGTAAGGCTCTTACGCATTGTTTCGGTACAAGAACGCCTAGATGAAATGCGAAGCGAGTTAGAGAGCAAATTTGGTGTAACTGTAGCGAAGTCTGTTCGGGATCTACAGTTCATTCGTGACAAAGCACTTGATCTAGGTAAATTTGGTGATGCGATAAGAGCTGAAGAGCTGAGATTGAAGGCTACAGGACTACTTGTTAATAAAACCCATGTGAAGCACGAGAACGTGGATGCAATGTCACGAGAGCAAATCCTTGAAAAACTAGGGGATTTCATGAAGATAGCTCAGTCACGCATGAAGGATATCACGCCTGGCCAAGATAATCCGAACAAAATAGTTGATAATAGCGAGAATATGGCCGTGCCAGCTGAATAACCATATGTGCCGTGTGTCACGAGGACTTATTCGGGTTAAATCGGGCTGTATGGCTAAATTTCGGGCTTATTCGGGATTTCGGACTCGGATCGGGGGTATATTATTTATGATACGCTCGAAGTCGTTGCCTCTCCTGGCTGGCGTTCCGGGTAATTTCGGGCTAAATCGAAGAATTGTTCGGGTTAGCAGTTGGACGACCCGGGAAAATCGGGACAAATGTCCCGAATTTCGGGACAATCGGGACATTCGGGACAAATAAAAATCGAACAATTGTTCGGGTTATGCCAGCAGGATTACCCGGTTAACTCTGCATTTTTTCTTCCTGTCCGGGAAGAAAGCTATAAGACGTTGAACAATTGTTCGGCTTACCCTCCCCCAGGTCAGTCGCAGCCCAGCGGGGAGAACCCAGCACTTTGGTTAAAAATTTTTTTCTTTTTTGTGTTGACAAATGCGTAATGATTGCATATATTATATACACAACAACAACAAAGGTAAAAAAATGAATAAAAAGCAAAAAGAAAAACTAGAAGCCTTAGAACATTTAAGGAAACTAGTAAAATCAGGAGATACTTTATACACTCAAGTCAATCATGTTTCTAAATCAGGAATGACTAGAGATATAGCGATTAGATTAATTAAAGACAATCAAATTTTAAGCCTTACTTATTGGACTGCTAAACTTTTTGGTGATCCAATAAAAAATAATGGTGTTAGAGTTGGCGGTTGTGGAATGGATATGGGTTTCCACTTAGTTTATAATATATCTTTTATGTTATATAATGATGGTTACGCTTTAAAGCATAGGTGGCTATAATTATGATTTATGTAGCGTATGGCTCAAACCTTAACAAAGGTCAAATGAGTCTACGCTGCCCCAATGCCGTTGCACTTGGTAAAATGTATTTGCCAGATTATAAGCTAGTGTTTCGGGGGGTAGCAGATATTGAAGAAAGCAAGGGGGATTATGTTCCTGTCGGGCTTTGGGAAGTCACAGAAGATTGTATAAAGTCACTTGATCGGTACGAAGGTACGCCAATTTTATACAGTCGGGTTGATATCGGGGTCGGGTTTACCTATCAAATGAATCATTCGGGATATGCCTCACCTAGTATTAATTATTTAAGGTCAATATATCAGGGTTATTTAGACTTTGATTTTAATAATGACGACATAAACCAATTATTAGCTGGAGCTAATTACCAGCAACAAGCCGGGTAATTATTCGGGTTATCACAACAAGATCCCAGGGCACATCTTTTTCCCTGGGTTTTTTCTTCGTAGTAAGGTGAATAATTGTTCGAGTTATGGAGTCTTCTGCTGGGCGACTTACGACCCGAATAATTGTTCGACTTAATGCCCGGCAATTAAGAACGCCAACTGAAGTTTTTAATAAATATGGCGATCAAGATATTGGGCTTGACTTATGTAATGGTTGCATATAATATATACATATCAACAACAAGAAGGTGATTGCAATGAAGCAGCAAAAGTATAAAATTAGAGTAAGGGCAGACTTTTCTGAGATTATGGAAGTCGAGGCTACAGATTTTGAAGATGCAGAAGTAAAGGCTTCTCAAAAGTTCCTTGATGAGTTCGATCCGTCTACTATGTCCATGTCTAGCTTGGACACAGAGGAGTGGAAAGAATAATGAACTGTGATATCTGTAACAAAATAGAGCATGAGCGATCTATTCAAGAACAATGTGGTTTCTATCTATGTGTTTCTTGTAGTGGTTCTTGGTCTGATGAAGAACTAAAAGAAGTAATAAAAGTAATGGATACTACTGCGACAGAAATAAGGGGTGCAAGAAATGTTTAAAGATATAAAAAACCTCACACCAAAAGAAATGTTTTGGGAGGTTGTGTTTGGGTTCTGTTTCTTTTCGGTGGTAGTCGGGATGATTTGGTGCTTGTTTTTACTAAGTCCGTAATCTTCTTAATAACCTTTATTTATATATTAGCATATTTTTAAGCCCTCGATTGAGGGCTTTTTTTTTGCCTTGCTGCAAAGCTGGCGTTTTTTTAAGCCGAAAAATTGTTCGGGTTACGAGCCTGTCTTCCTGGTTGGTCCAAGAACCGGGTGACCCAGCTCTATATAACCTGAATAATTGTTCGACTTATTATGCAGGAAATCCCAGCTGGCAATAGCAGCTGCAACCCGGTAACTTTATAACTCGAATAATTGTTCGACTTACAACCAAGATTTCACCAGGGCACAGGAAAATCGGGTCGGGTCGGGATTTCGGGTCGGGCTTCGGGTTTCGGGTCGGGATATATTTTACTGCAGCCCAACGCCAACATTATATAACACGAATAAATCCAAAAAAATTTGATTTTACCTGTTTTTGAGCTAAAAAAAAATTGAAATAACTCGAATAATTCTTCTAATTATACTTGCAATCATTACATAAATGCTTATATTTATATATGTAGACATATAAAAATATATGTTTCAACAACAACAAAATAAAAGGTTAAAAAAAATGACACAATTATATCCACAAGGTTTTGAAATAGAATTTCAAGTCAAGTATGGTAATGGACGTTATATGCCACATACTCAATCCAATAAGGAAAAGTTATGGAATGCCATTGGTGAATACAAAAATTCTGTTTGTATTAAATATGATGGTACAACATCATCAATTCCAGTTTGGGAATTAGTATTCTCACCATTGGCACAATGTTTTGAAACATGGGAATTTATCAATAACGTATTGCATAATCTTAGAACTAATATTGATGGTGTGAGCGTAACACTTACCACAGATGTAGGGTTACATTGTCATATATCCCATAGGCCATTAAAAGATAATGTTTTGGCATGGGATTTCAACAAGGTTTCATTAGATAATTGGTTTCACAACAACGATGAAAATTATAGTGGTAGACGTAAAGTATTAGAACTTTATTCAAGTGACACAGTAGATTTGAAAGTTATCAAATACATTATGGTAGGAATGAAAAAAGAAGAAAACAAAATGAATAGAATGTTTCCACCATCAAGAACCAATAACAGATGGTGTAGACCTATCCAAAGTGGTGTGGAATTTGCCACCACAAACACTATTGAAGAATTATCAAGGTATACAAGAGCAAATACTCGTAATGGTAGTGGTTATAGTGATAAGTATTGCATATTGAACCTTAGAAATTACTCCAATGGTACAATAGAATTTAGGCAACATGGTGGTACATTAAATGCCACTAAGGTTAGGAGATGGGGGGAATTTATCCACAATCTAATGACAACGGCAATATCAAAATTCGTTGCCAATGGTACAAGAGCAATCTTTTTACCTAATAACCTATTCAGAAATTCACCAATTAATGAAACGTGGAATATGTTGTTAAGTGGCAACGTGGTAACAATTCGTGAAATTATGACACAAGGTAATATTTCAAGAGAACGTGCAACGGCACGAATAAGTGAAATTAGAAAAAGATTAAAATTGAATTATGGTTCATTAATTGGCAATGCCAATGCTTTCAACTTAGTTGATTTAAGAACTACACAACACATGGGTTTTGATTATGGTGATGGTGTTGACAATTGTGCATACGAATTAAGAAACAATCAAATCCATGTGCCAAGCGATGAATTAGAATTAGAACCAAACAACGTGTACAATCTATTTGAGAACTTGCCACAAGACCAATTGGAATGGTGGCAAAATAGATTACGATAATATCGTAATCACTTTTTAACCTTTAACTTGGTGGGGCTTTTGCCCCACTTTTTTTTAAGGTTCCCTAGACTACATTTATAAAAATCGGTTCGGTATTTTACAAAATCGAATGCCCCCTATTTATAAAAAGAATGTTGGCACATTCTTTACAGTGTTTTTCACAAACAATCACCCAACACTTGACAATGGGTGTAATGATTGCATATAGTACCTTAAAGACAAAGAAAGGACATAAAATGAGGTTACGATTAAAATTTGGAGATACTGACAAGGTGTTTCAGGCAGATTCTGCTTCTGATTTTATCAGAACGGTGCAGGAAACGTCTTTTATACCCGGTGAGGGTGAGGGTTTTCGTAAACAGTTGGCTATGGCAGCGTCTTTAGACAGAGTGACTTGTGTAGAGAGTTTCAGGTTCCATAGTGACGAGGTATTGATGGAGGATTTCATCAAGGCTGGTTTTTTAGAGATATGTGATGCTGAGGCACGTTGATTTATGTAGTGGTATTGGTGGTTTTGCGTTAGGTTTTGAGTGGGCGGAACTGTCATATCCGATATTATTTTGTGATATTGAGCCTTGGTCGAGGAAGGTATTGAAGAAACATTGGCCTCATGTGCCTATTTGCGAAGATGTAAAGGAGATTGCGAATGAACCAGATGAATTTATTTCAGGACACATTGACATCCTCACTGCAGGATACCCCTGTCAACCCTTCAGTCTTGCCGGGAAGCGAAGAGGCGAAGAAGATGACAGACATATCTGGCCGTACATTTTTTCCATTATTCAAAAAAAGCGACCTTCTTGGACCGTTTTTGAGAATGTGTATGGGCACATCACTATGGGCCTCGATACAGTGCTTACTGACTTGGAGAGTGAAGGATACGCCACAAGGACGTTTATTATTCCAGCTTGTGCCGTTGGTGCTCCCCACAAAAGGGATAGACTCTGGATCATCTCACACACAGACAGGAGAGTTGGAGATGTTTCTGACTCCGAATACGATGGACGCATTGCCTCCGAGAAGCCCAGAGGCGTTAAAGAAGCAGTACGACAAGAATCGGAAGGGGAGAACTACTCACTCGACTTTGAGGGAGCAGGTGGTTTATCCAGAGCCGAATCAGATGTGGCCGACACCGACCACAATGGACATAAAGGCAGGTTCAGAGAGTTTGAAACACGCAACGAAAATGTTGCAGGGGAAAACTCACAGAGCGTCAGGTCAGCCAATACAGACAACTTTGTCGGACAAGGTTATGATGGAGGAGATAAAAAAGAACCCAGAGTTGATGGAGTTGTATCAGGATCATCAGATGGAGGAGCGTCCGTACTTGCCAGAACAACAGGAGTTCGTGGAGTATTTGAGGTCACAGACAACCATAAAGGAATTAACAGCCAAGACGGATATCAAAAAAACAACGATAGAGCATTGGTTCAGGAGAGACAAGGCAGGGTTCAGTCATCCGAGCGTAGAGGATTGGGAGAAGATCAAGCCACATCTCAAGATAGTAAAGTTCGATCAGGAGATGACAACAATTCAGAACAAGGAATGGGAAAACAAAACTTTTTGGCCGACACCCACAACGAAGGGGTACGGTCATGGGAGCGAGGGTCAGTATCAGAATCTTTACAAGAAGATGATGCAGGGAATAATCACCAAGGAGGAACTGGAGATTATGACGGCAACAAAGATGGAGAACCACAGATCATATGCGAAAATGAAGAAATTGTGGCCGACTCCGACAGTTCAGGACAGCGACAAGGCGACAAAAAGGTGGAGGGAGGATCATCAGAACAACTTAACGGCAGCGGTGTTCAATCCAGACCGATTGTGGACAACTCCAACGGCAAGGGATTGGAAGGGGTCAACGATGACACCAAATCATCCAGAGGGGTTCAACAGAAGTCTAGCAAACGATGTAAAGTTGTGGCCGACTCCAGCGGCAGCGAACAGCAAGGGGGCGGTAAAGGCTCGTTTCATGGGGAGCGACCAGTATCGAGGGAACTTAGACGAAGCCGTGAGAACTCACAAGGGCGATGGGCAGTTGAACCCTCAGTGGGTCGAGTGGCTCATGGGGTACCCGGCAGGGTGGACCGACTTAGAGGATTAGGGAACGCAATAGTGCCCCAAATTTCATATAAAATTGGCGTTTGTATAAAGGAGATGGCAAATGAAAGATCGTAAATTTAGTGATTTAGACGCAAAAACATTATTTGAGGCTCGTAAGGGTCGTGGTTTGACGCAGAAGGATATGTCAGAACTCTTAGGAGTGAGTATGAGGATGTACAATTACTACGAAAGTGGTGAAAAACGTATTCCTGTAGTAGTTGCTCGTGCTTTAGGTAGCGAAAGTAACGTAAAAATTGGTACAGATACCATAGATTCCGTAGATTCTACGTTAACTGGCTTTGATGTTGATCGTATTAGGCGTTTGAAGGGGTCTATTGATGATGTTTTGTCTGTTGGTAGCGTAGATGGCGATCATTTGGAGCGTATTTTGAAGCAAAGTTCTAGCGAACTAGAAAAAGTGTTGTCAAATACATCTGTTTAAATTACACTCCTTTTTAAAATTTAAAAAAAGGTGGTGCAGTAATGAACAATCCGATTAGTCGTATGCCTAATCCAATGGCTCCGATGGGTCAAGTTCCCCCAATTCCCCCAATGGGGGCAAATCCAACTGCTCAGAATCCGTCTGCAATGCCTCTGCCTGTGGTAAATCAACCTACCGTTGATATGCAGATGATGGGAACGACAGCCAACCAGAGGAAGAAGTTTAACGATTTGATGGAAAGTTTGTCTGCACCCCGACAACCGATGACTCAAGCATTTAAAAGAGGTGGTCAGGTTCAATATTTAAACAATGGAGGTTCTGCAATGATGCGTTATGCTAAAGGTGGCGGTGTTGGTCGCATGAGAGAGGCTAAACTTAGAAGATTAGACCCTCTTGCTGAAAATCGTCTTGGTGCGAATGAAGAAGCTGCAGCGAGAAGTAGAGCTATACAATCTAAAATTGATAAATTAACAAAAGGGTCTACAGCAGGGTATTACTACACACCTCCTAATAAAAAAGCAGTAAATGATCCAAAAGTCGCTTACGATATGGGTGTAAAGTCAACGTATGATTCGTATCCTATAGTTATGCCAAATGATCCTGGTTATGATAAGGCTAGAGGTTTACAGCATGGAAATTTTAGTTTGCCTGGTGTTTATAATAGTCTTATGGGCCTTCACGATATGGTTATTCCAGATTTTATAACAGATCCTGAAGGTATGATGACTTTTAAAGACCGAATGTTACAACCAGAAAGCACACTTGCTCCGACTACTACAAATAGGAATTTATTAGGTGTAGCTCTTGATGCTGCTAATCCAATTGCAGCTTTAGGAGGAGTAGCTTCTGAACCAATTAATACTCTTTTAGACAAAACTGGTATTAATAGTGTGATTGGTAATGCTATATCTAATTTGGATTTGGAAGATGTAACTAATGTATTGAATCCTGTTGGTTACGCTATGGATAAGGCAGGAGATTACTTAGACTTAGGTTATGCTAATGGTGGACCTGTTCAGTATTTTGCAAATGGGGGTTCTCCAAAACCTTCATATGGTAAGTATAGTTATGCTAAACAACCGAAAATAAAGAAATTTGATACAAGCACTAATGAAGATACGACAATACCTAATACTGTTTCTAAAATAAGTAATTTCTTTAGTAATTTATTTTCTGGTGGTAAAAGTACTGATACAGGATATGGAGACTTGAGTGATCCTAAGAGTTCTTTTCCTGGTTCCGATTTGAATTATCACGATCATTTAAGTAATTTGGCTAAAGAACGATCTAATAAAGTGCCTAAAATTAATATGGACATATTAGATATGCCAGCACCTATGGATGTTACTTTACCTCCTAAAGTTATTTCTAATGTATCAAGAAATACAGGATACGGAGATTTAACTAAGCTTGGCTCTGCTTTCCCTGGTTCTGATTTGAATTTCTCTGAGCCACTTCAGATACCTACTGTAGAAAACATTGAAACCCAAAATAAATTTCCAGAACAAAATGTTCGATTAAATATGCCGAGGCAAAATTTAATACCTTCTGCAGCGAGTATTCCAGATATTTTATATGATGATAGGTTAGATTTTTCAACTGCATCAGGTATAAATGATGTTGCACCTCCTGTTTCTCCTTTAAATATTGGTCAATATGATATTGTTCAAGGAATGAATGAGGCAGATAAAGTTTTTTCTCCTTTACCTATTAGTCCTAGAAGAGGGCCATTTGATGATGATTTTGGTAGGGTAGATAGAATTAGCCCTGACAGAGGACCTTTTGATAATGAGTTTGGTAATGTCAATCAAATCATGGGTCCTGAAGATTTTGCTCCTTATCCTGATGTCTCTGATGTTTTTAAAACATCCACTCCTCCAGCTAGACCAGAAAATATTTCTCAAATAGCAGAAAATATTGCTGCTCAATCAGGTCAGACAAACCAACAAGGTTTTGGTATAGGTCAGTTCTTACCGTTAATTTTAGGGATGTTTAATCCTAAACTTGGTATGGCATTAGGCATTATGCAAGCTATGGGTGGTCAAGGTGAAGGTGAGGGTCTTTTGGGAGGTATCTTACCTAACTTA
>Ga0208919_1002006_pt1 | contig 11025 bp, 11 predicted proteins | sample 4_EtaG_FD_184076 | JGI IMG/M metagenome (GOLD analysis project Ga0208919, IMG submission 184076) | Marine viral communities from the Subarctic Pacific Ocean - 4_ETSP_OMZ_AT15127 metaG (SPAdes) (version 3) | ecosystem: Environmental > Aquatic > Marine > Oceanic | place: Pacific Ocean | collected... | reverse complement strand
AACAAGTAGTGTGAGCCGCTTCCGCTTCCGCGAATCTTCTGCCAAACCAATCCGCCGTCAGTTGCGAATGACCACGGGAAGTCTAGTACCTTTGCAGCGGGGGTTGGGGAGGTCGCTGTTCCCGTCCAAGTTTTAATATCAAAATACTCCGATGGCTTGGCGATTGATGCAGTCAGGGCCGACGACTTCAATGCTGAGAATCCGGAGGGTGGGGTATAAGCAAACTCGCTGGTGGCTGGTGTGCTGACATTCCCGCCAAACGTGGGGTCAGCACCAAAATTCATCCACGGTAGGTTGCCGCTGTAACAGTGAATACACACTCCCCAATCAGTGTCGGTGTCAATCGAACTCCACGCTGGGCTAGTTGAATTTGCGGGATTGCTACTGTCAAACCAAGTGCCGTCTTTTCCAAAATAAAGTTCTCCGGCATCAGCATTAAATGCTACCATAAGGATTTCCTCGCTACCGATACTGGAACCATATGAGGTATTGGTCGTGTCGTGTGCCTTCGTTCCGCCCCCGTTGAAAGAGTACCCCACCTTATTAACCGAACTAGTGCTATTGCCTACCGTGGAATCCACACTTAACGAGCCACCATCGTGTGCCAAACTCATTATCGCACACTTCCAGCTATTGCCCTGCCCGCTCGGTCTAAACACTTCCCAGTACCACTTGCCGCTCCGCATCCCCATCGTCGAGAATGTCGGGTAATGCCCGCTGCTGCCGCTGCTGCTAAAGTTTAAGTTACCCTCGTCAAGTACGTTGTTGCTGTTGCTGTCCAGCGGGTTCATCACACAATAATTATCAGTCGGCGTATCCTCCATAACATCCGAGGCGGCGAGGTTGGTGGCTGTGAAATCATTATCATTCCCGCTCACATCATTGCCGATGGTGGATGAGTCTTTGAAATCTAGATGAAATCCATTGTCGCCATAGCTGCCGCTGTACGCCTTCGGTTTCCATTGTCCCGTAGTTCCATCCTCCTCGGCAAAGCTGGTGGCATCGAGTGCTGTTCCGTCAATCACATAAACATCGGCCAAAAACCCACCAAATTCATTATTAGACCCAGTTGTTTCCCATCCGATATTTTGCGAAACGGTATGATTCATTCCGGTTGGCATACTTGACGTTAGGTAGCTCCGTCCATCAGTGGCCCAAGATGTTATCTCAACTCCGTTCCAGTAAACCTTCATCCGGTCTGCCGAGGAGGATTCTGTGGTATCGCAAGAGATTACCAAATGTCCCCACGCCCCTACGTCACGAAACACTTGGGTGGATTTAAGAAACGCATTATGCCAGCCAGTGATTACGAGTTGGTCGGTGGTGTTAATGAAGTAAAACCCAAGAAATGTCTCGTTGTTGCCTGATGAACCGTGCGTGGAGAAGAAATACTGGTTTACCGATGAGGCTAAATCGCTCCGCTTAATCCACGCAGAAAATGTCCAAGTTTGTCGATTGCCTCCGCTGGAGGGTGTTCGGCGCAAATAGGCAGAGTCAGAGACATTAAACCGCAGCGACTTCGTAACCACATCATCCGCTGGTGGATCGGCGGCTTGCATCATCATCGGGTTGGCGGAGGCTGGTATCATTAACTCATGTTTCCGTGGAAGACTGCCGATACTCTGCTTGCGGATTCCACATGATACGCAATCAAATCCACCCCGCTCGTGTTAACTGTGGGAGCTGTTCCGCCAGCAAACTTGAACACCGAGTTAAACGTGGTGGCCCCGCCCGCATGGGAAAGTTTAATCACACCACTCTGCCCCACCGAGTCACTGTCGAGATTGCTAAACGTGATTTCAGTTGAGGCAGCAGCTTGCATCGTCACATCGAAGTTGTTGCTCGCATCTAAATCGCAAGTTGCAACATTGGCCGAAACCGTGACGGCAGTTACCTCGCCGCGTTGACCAGCAGTGAAACTCTGCGCTACGTCCGTTTTTGCTGTAGCAGCATCATAGGCTTGGGTTCCCCCAGCAGTATCAAACGCTTTTGTAGCAGAAGCATCGAGTCCCAACGTGCCTCTCTGAGTAGAAGCATCCGCATCATCGAGCAGAGCTTTACCAGCAGTTGTGAGGTCGAAGGTTCCTGCTGTGCCTGATCCTGTAAACTGGATGCCCTTATCAGCGGCGGACGTTAAGCCAGCGATGGCAGAAAGGTCAGCGTCCAACGGTTGGGCATAATTAAAAATCTGGTCGCCGGTTGCCAGAGCAGTTCCGTCTTCAACAACGGCGGCAGTCTTGGCCTTTACCGTGCCAGTGCCGTCACTCGCAGATAATTCAATTGTGGCATCGTCAACCGCAACTTCAATCTCATTGGCAGATGCCGTGATTCCATCACCACCAATAACATTCAGCGTTGGGTTAACTGTGCTTGACCCAGATTGGGTTAAACCATCGCCCGCGGTTACACTTGTAACTGTGCCGCTGCCACCACCGGCACCACCGACCACTGCCGTGCCATCCGCTTTAGTATAGTTCACGCACTGGACGGTATTGCTACCCGTACTGAAAAATTCGGCAACATCCCCAGCAGCAGTAGTGATGTCCGCCTCCCCAGGAAGATCGAGGTTAGTTGCGTGATGCGTCAATAACAACACACCGTCGAACTGCAAAAAGAAGTGCCGGTTGGCCGCCACCGTCATAGCAGCAAACCCCGTTGTGCCCGTCACATCAAAATAATCACCATCAGTGTCAACTACCAATGGGGATGCGGAGGCAATGTCGCCGCCCTTCCCCATCCCAATATAATTTGAGTTGGGATCAAGCGCCCCGCCAAGCTGGGGCGAAAGATCAGCTACCACATTATCAATGCCGCCAGCGGCACCGGGGGCAGCCTTCCAAATCGCATTACCAGTGCTAGTGTCCTTGGTCAGCACATGTTCATTTGTGCCAGCGGAAACAGCACTGAGCGTGTCTATTGCTGACTGCGCTGTAGTCGAACCAGTTCCGCCTTTGTTTACTGCAACCGCTGTACCCTCCCATGTGCCGGTGGTGACGGTTCCGGTTGTGGTCAGGCTACTGTCGCCCGGATAACCCGTGCAATTTGTAAGAGCGCCAGACTGTGGGGTGCCAAGTACCGGTGTGGTCAGGGTTGGGCTTGTAAGGGTTTTGTTTGTAAGCGTTGCAGTTGTGCCGGACACATAAGTATCAAAATCAGAAACCAGTGCCTGTTTCATTACGTCAGCATCAGAGACAACCACACCATCTGTTCCTTCCAGAGTTACTGTTGCCTGAGTGGTCGCACTTCCATCCATGATATTCAACTCAGTGGCAGTGGAAGTGACCCCATCCAAAGTATTCAACTCAGCGGCAGTGGAAGTGACCCCATCCAAGATATTCAACTCTGCTGCCGTAGAAGTAACCCCATCCAAAATGTTCAACTCTGCTGCTGTAGATGTAACCCCATCCAAAATGTTCAACTCTGCCGCTGTGGAAGTAACCCCATCCAAAATGTTCAACTCTGCCGCGGTGCTGGTGATCTCCACCCCACCCAGTGACAGTGTTCCCGTCAGGGTAGTGTTCCCTGCGACCTCCAATGTGCCGGTGGATTTTACGCCCACCGTAGAAATTTGTAGCTTGCTAACGGTTCCCTCACCATCTTCAACATCACGCAAGGTGCCATCAACACCACTATTGGTGTTGCTGACCTGTAAGAGATCCTTGTAGGTACTCGAAATTGTGCTGCCCGTTAATGTCGCCATTTAAAACCCCCAGATTTTTTTGATTTGATTTTTAGTGTAGCTACTCTTGAACCGACTGCCCCCTTGACATTCAGCTTCGTAGTAGCCTTTGCGAACCGAAGTTGCCTGATCCTCCGGCTCGCGGCGGATGCCTACCGTTCCGACTCTCTCCACGGCGCCGCGGAACCATATCTCCCCGTCTCTTGTGACGGACTTTGTGTTGTGAGGGACCAGTTCTTCTCTAGTCTCACCCTTACCGTTAATGAAAGTGTATAAAGGCATGGTAAAGACCTGGGGGGAATTTTACCCCCCAGGTTGATTAACCTAATTAGTTCTAGGCAAACGTGGTCTGCGAATACATCTCAACGCAATACTTGGGCTGAAGCACTGCCGCAGCGTAGTATGACTTGTATGATACTTTGGTCAGTTGATTGAGCGGATCGCCCTTGTCAGGACCATCAGCAATCATCACCTTCGGACCATACGGAGATTGCGCGGCAATGTCCGTTACGCCGAATGCGTTCGCGCCAAACACAAACGTCGAGAAGGCAGTGCCACTCGCTGAGTAAGTGTATTGGGTTGTTGAACGATACGGATTGGTCGTGGATAGAATGCGGTTACCCCACAACTTACCAACTTCACCCTTGTAGAGCGCCTCCACATCGGAGTAGCTCGCAGCGTTCTGCCAACCAGTGGTCTTCATCAGATCGCTGATCACCTCTGGTGCAGCAACCGCAATGTAGCTTCCGCCAATTGTGCTGGTGTTGTTTGTCCGCAACTGAGTTGCACAATCCAGAAGATCGTTGAACTCAACTTCCGCGTCAGCGGCGGAGGCAGCAATCACAGCAGCATGGTCCGCAAGACCATTAGCCGCACGTTCTTGTTTGCCACTGCCGGTAGCCGCCAGTTTGTCGCGCACGATGGAGTCCGCATGCAAAGCAGCGTCCTGTCCCGTGATACGCACACTCTGCTCCATGTGGTTGAAGAGTTCGGTCAACTGGAGAATATCAGTCAGGGAAATTACCTGACCATATTGAACCAGTGTCGCGGTCACTTCTTCCAAGGTGAGGGCACGTTCGGTAATCGAAGTGCCGCCCTCAGTGCTGAGTGTGGTGATTCCTGAAGTGGAAGGCTCGTCGTAACGGAACCACTTCACATCTTTTGCTCCTGCCCGTGCGGGCAGAGGTGTTTTGTTGGCGAATTGCACCAACTGGAGGGACTTGGTGATATACTCAAGCAGTTCCTTACTAAAATAAGTTTGGAATTGTGCATCGAGATTATCAGTCCCGCTTGTCATGTTAGCCATGAGATTTTAACCCCTTTCTAGTATTATAATATAATAATTATATACTAATGTATGCGTTACCGGAATACCCTCATACCTGTGCCCGAATCGTCGGCTGCCCTGAGTGCGTCCATGAGTTTACCTCTAACTTTCTCCTGACTACCTTCGTTCGGACTCTTGGGCGCGGATTCCCGCGCTGGAGGCGAACCGGTAACACTTGTTTGTTTTTTTAGTTCATCGATCTCTGATTTGAGATCGCCATTAGTTTTTTCCAGTGACTCAACCTTCTTTGAGGCAATCTTGGAGTTAACGAACTCAACTGCATCCTGGATACCTTCGGGGTAACCCTTCAGGTACGGACGTTGATCCAGGACATGTTCAACGCCTCTGCTCATCTCGGTGTCGGATTCATTAAGGTCTGGGTATTGAGCCTGAAGATCCCTCAAGTTCTCATCCCATTTGCCTTTTATTTCATCCGCAACATCCTGATGTTTTTGTTGCTCTCGTCTTCCCTCAACCTCCTGTGCCTTTTGCTCCGCAAGTTCGGCAAGATCAGTCTCACCATCCTCTTTGTAGCGTTCAGCCAGTTCACGGTACTCTTCGGGAGAAGTTTCATCATCAGAGCGTTGCTGCTTCTGATTTTCAAACTCTTCCCGTTGTCGCTTGAGTTCCGCCTTTTCGTTGTTGAGTTTATCCCAACCTTTCCCAAGGCGCTCCTCGGACTTTTTTTCCCGATTGCTGACCGGCTTTTCAGTCGGTTCACTAGTTTCCTCGGTCACCTCCGCTTTCACTTCGGGTTCCGGGTCCGGCGTGTCGGCAGCCTCTTCCGACTCAGATGCGTCTGACGCGAGTTCTTCAGACTTTGGGGTTTCCTCGCTAGAGGGCGTGTCGGCAGCCTCTAGGGCAGCCAGTAATTGCTCACGCTCCTCATTCCTCTCATCTACTTGTGGTTCTTCTGCCATCAGTTTATATCTCCTGATCATTCAACCACGCCAAATCGTCTGTGGGCACATCCGGGCGGTGATCCGGGTCCGTAATCAACGGTTTCGCCATTAGCGCATCCAAGGATGCCACCGCCCCCCTAAACCCCGCGGCGTATCCTGCGCGATATTCCAGATCGCTGCCCGCCCGTGATGTACCATCCAGGGATTGAGTCACCGTCATCGATAGGAGCGTGACCCTCAATCGCTCCCCGGTCTCTCCCTGGAAAAATCTACGCATCGCCTCCGCGTCCTGCGCTCGCCACTCCGGCATGCGCTCCCAGTTCCACGCACAAAGGCGCATAAAATTAAAGGCTGCCCGCAACTTACGCAGCATAACTCGCCCCCACTGGTTGTGCCTCTTGAGGCATTGGTTCCGGCGCCATTGGGGCGGCATTCATTGGAGGACTACCCATTGGTGGACCTTCCATTGGCATCCCCGCCCCCGGCGGCATCACCTGTTGTTGTGGATCGTCCGCTGGTTGCGAGGCAGCCAACAGACCGGCAATCTCCGCCTCTAATTCCTTGGCGGCTTTTTTGTCCTTTTTATGAAGCAACTCCAAGTGCGCTTTAATATGCTCTTGGATGCGTTGCATTTCCATTGGTTCAACTTGCCGGCCTGATTGGGATGAAAGTTGTATGTATCCCAAAACAGTGCGGATGTGTGTTGCGTGATCGTCCAGATCCTTCACCACTGCAGGGAATCCCAACCGCATGAAGGTTAACTCGTTTGCCTGATCCTCTGCCTGATCCGCCATTTGCAAACCGGGGTCGGCATATAGTCGCCTCACCAGTGCTACATCGTCCGCTTCCAAAACTGACTTGCGTAATTCACCCTGATTGATGAATGGATCCCCAGCAAACATCTGCATCCGGTTCACGCTACGCTGATAAATGAAGTCACGGTTTACACCGTCAGCACTTCCGGTTGGACGCACATGATATTGCTCGCTCAATGCCGCGCCTGGGATTTCCTTCACGGTATCCTCGTACCAATAATTTAAACTTCCCTTGGAATGTTTCCGAACCAAGTCCCATGCCATATTGTACAGACGCCCCAACCCGATACGGAAAATACGCAAACGTAAATCTGAACTCTGGCTGAATAAATTACTTATCTGATTGATTTCAGTAGCAGTACGCCGCTCAGTGTTCTGGAGCGACTGTGACATTCCAAAGTCAGGTGTCGCCACCCGTTGCTCGGCAATGTCGCGGGTGAACATCATCGATTGATCAAAAGACACCGGAGGCGCCGGCATGGTGACCGGTTGGATGTCATACGGAAGTATTTGCCCCGGTGAAAATTTTAAGTTAGCCGCATTGGGGATCTCGCGGGCCGAACGGAACAAAGGCCGGTTAACCAGCGTCATGTAATCGTTCTTCTCGTTGAGCGTTTTAGTCAGTTCAGCCTCATGGACTGCGACAATCTCAGTAATGCCCCGCGGGGAGTACCAGCGCCCGTCTTTAACTTCATATTCAAACTGGCAGAAGGGTGGCCGGTTGTAATATTCCTTACCCAGTTTGTAAGTTGCCCGAACATCCTCTTCAGGACGCAATGGAGAGAACGTCTCGCAGTTCCAATTGGAATCAGCGTCCCTTGTCCAGACCTCCCACACGATGATGTAGTTTTCCTCATTGTAGGTTAACCCTTCCCGCTGGTATTGGGACTGAACTTTTTGATTATCACCGCGAATATCCGTGCCGGCACCGGTGATGCGCTTGATCATCCCCTCATCCTGATTGAAGAGCGGATTACGCCGGTAAGAGTCCTGAGAATAGTGCTGAACATGCACAATGCGATCCGCATCCATGATGTCCCGCGTCCAAGTCGGAACAATGATGTGCTGGGGATCCACGTTCTGGAATTGAAGTTGCTTTTTCTCTTCATCCCAGAAGGTTTTCATAACCCCCCGCCCGCTCATTAGCATGAAGTCAATGCAAGCGAGAATTTCAGTCTCTAAATTTGATTTTTGCTTCAGTTGGTAGTCGAACCACTGCCCTGCCGCGTTTGAAAATGCCTGAGTCTTGTCGCGGATGGGCGTAAATTGCGCGATCAGGTCCGTAGCGAAAATTTGTTGGAAATAAAACGGTGCCAGACGTTGGATAACCGTATCACTCAAGGGGAAATGGGCATCAGACGCACCAGGCCAAGGTTTTGTTTTGCGGCGTAAACCATTGTGCCGCATTTTGTAAAACATTCCCTGCCGAGTGTCCCACTGCGAGCGATCTTTCAGGTCATCGAGAACCGCTGCATGCAAGTCATTGCGAGATAACTTCCCCATCCAGTAGGATATGACGATACGCGGCGGGTGGTGTCTACAGAAAAGTGATCACAAGAGGCGTTTCAGTAGACAGGGGTGGACAAATGACGGCATGACGGCAAGTTTAGGTGTTTGATATCAATTAAAGTTTACAAAAAAACAATCTTCATTGTTCTTTCATATGACTGAAAAGTCATATACCCCACAAAAGCAGTCATTTATCGATTGGCACGCTTTTAGCTATACTCCAACCATGTTTACGAAGGAAGAACTGAAGAGGATCGAGGCACGCGCAAAGGAGCGAAACCGTTTGCGACATGAGAGGCTGCCGAGCGGGAAAGCACTCTGCCCGATAACAGGGAAAACTGTTCAGTGGGTTTTCACTGGTCACGCCCGATCTGGGTCGGACAACCTTTGCGAGCATTGCTGCACAGACGAAGAAGCTGCGAAAAGTAAGAGTCTCCGAGAGTTAAGCAACGAGGCTAGATAATGAAAATTAAAATGAGCAATGAACAACTAATAACCATGAGGAGGGCGCTTCTAAATTATAGGGATGCGCTATTGGCCGAGTCCCTTGAGGGACTTGATGAAAGCACTAGTCCAGATTGCCAATGGACTAGTGCCGAGTGGGGCAAAGAGTTGCAAAACGTGACTCGCCTACTGGAGAAATACAGTGTGAAGGCTGACACACAAAATTAACCGTAGCCGAAGGCGGAGGTTAATTTCCGTAAAAAATTATCCTCCACAATCCATACCTTCCGGCATCGCATCACCCTCGCTCATGTCAGCAAAGATTTCACTCAAACTCGGCCTGACGTATTCCATTAACATATCGTCAATGGACCCTTTAGCCGCCACCGCTAACACAACCGCATCCGCTCTATCCGGTGAAGCCAACCCCCTCGCCTTCATCTCACTCTTGCTCTCCATGTTCAGCTTACCGTTCTTGTTGGCCGAACACCGGCGACTAGTCAACTGCTGTGCCAGCACCTCATCATCAGGCATAATTATTTCACACTTATCCAGCAACCTCGAAACGGTGAACCACATCTCAGCAGACCGGTTCGTGTACACATCAGAATCCTGTGCCCGTCCACCAAAGTTAACGCGGTGGCAATTCCAGCCAGCCTCCCTCAACGCATCGGCCATTGGCAAACCTAATCCGCCTACATCACAATAAATCTCCTGCTCTTTTAAGCCGGCCTTTTTGAATTCAATAATAAACCTACCCACACTCGCCATCGTATCCTTATCCCGCCAAGTGATGATCTTCTCAATCTTATTGCCGCGGCGAATTGCCATCGCATTCTCATCCCCACCTCCAGCGAAATCTACTCCACACGAAACATCCCGCCCACTCTCCCGCGGCGGGTTGGCCTGACAATTATCCCAAACCGGAAATGGAATCACTAACCGCTCATCATCCATCTCCATGAACTCACCGAAGACCATCGACTTGATCAATGGATGATCCTTACCCCACCTCTCAAACTGCTCCTCAATCCACTCCTCACTGATGTGGGGGCAATCATAACTGGTCACCTTATGCAAATCCCACAAGTGTTGTTGCTTGTTGAAGATTCTGTAAAACTCTCCACTCGTACCTCCGGGCGAACTGATCACTAACTGGCGCGTAGGCTGACACCTCGCAACCGCTTCAAAAATCCCATCGGCAACCGTCTTGGCCTCATCGATGATGATCATCAGATTATCCGCATGCCAACCCTCAAACCTTCCGGGGTCATCCGTACTGAACCCGATAATCCTACTCCCCGTACTCGTAACCAAATCAGTCTGGTTCACTTGTATCCCCCAACCCTTAACCTTCGCTGACAAAGATCGTATGCAAGGCCACATCTGCTCCTTAACCTGACGGTATACCCCAGAAGTAGTAATCGTAATCGAGTTAGGATAAATCAAAGCATGCCACAACGCCGCCGGCGCGGCTAACATCGTAGTCTTACCACTACCATTAGCCGCCCTAACAGCAACCTTACTCCGCCCACTCTTACCCGTAATCCCCTTCATGGCAGCCACTTGCCACTTGTACGTCTCCAGCCCGAATATCTGCTTGCTGAAGTTCTCCAAATCCGTAACCGATGGATCCAGCTTCTTGGTCTTGGTCATAGGCTTGTCACTCATAGCAGGTCATTCCTTTCATCCCTTGGTATTCTCCCAACACGCATATCCCCGTATGACTTTTCAATCCCCTCCAATGGAGGTGTGGCGCGAGCCGCGTTAATAGCAAAAGGCACACTGGGCAACTTGGTGATCTGAGCAGCACGGGCATCATCATAACCGTCAATGCGAAGGAACAACTCCCTTTCCGATTGCGCGCCCACCACATACATTTCCCGCGGCGGTGATGAGCAGGTTTCGCAAATATCCGCGTCCTCCCAGCAAATTAAATAATACGTCATAATGTTATCGTGCCCTTTCCACTCATCGCTTTATCATCTCCTCTAAATATTTGTTTCGCTTCTCCAACCTATCAATCTGCAATTCCAACTCATCAACCTGACGCGCCAAGCTACGCAAATAAAATATGCCGTCAGTCAATTCCTCTCCAATCGCTTCAATCAGGTTGGGGTGACGATCCAGATTATTCGTCACCTCCTGCCGTGCCTGACCATCATCATACTTCGCAGGGGCAACCTGACTAAACCATCTCATCGCATCATCCCTGATCTCATCTGGGGTTCGTTCGGGTAATATCTTGTCACTCATTTTTATCCTTTCCTGATTGGCTAATTGTTTTGTCGATCACGGGTGAGGGGGAAAGTTTCGTGTTTGGGAGTGTTTTATCATTAGGGGAAATTG
>Ga0208919_1002005_pt1 | contig 11026 bp, 13 predicted proteins | sample 4_EtaG_FD_184076 | JGI IMG/M metagenome (GOLD analysis project Ga0208919, IMG submission 184076) | Marine viral communities from the Subarctic Pacific Ocean - 4_ETSP_OMZ_AT15127 metaG (SPAdes) (version 3) | ecosystem: Environmental > Aquatic > Marine > Oceanic | place: Pacific Ocean | collected... | reverse complement strand
CTGGCCAGATCCTTCAGAGATTTGGACCCGGTTTCCTGACCCATGAACTGATCACGCCTGAGCAAAACCAGCGTTGGGATGGCTCGCACGCCGAATTTTGCCGCGATCTCCTGCTTCTGATCCACATCAACCTTGATCACCGCTGTTTCTTGGTTCAATTCGCTGAACTGTTCCATAACCGGGTTCATCACTTTGCACGGTGCACACCAGGGAGCCCAGAAATCCAGCAACAACCACTCATGTCGATTTGCCAGATCGCCCAGCTCGTCAAACGTATTCAGATTTACAATCGGCACAACGAATTTCCTCCGGGAAAGTTCTTCAGGAATAAAAAGGGCGTATTCGGCGAACAATGTCGATGCGAGGGTGAAAACCGAATACGCCAAGGGGTAAACAGGACCGGCTCAGGCTCTCCTCAAACGGTTTCCAACCAGTTTGTCCAGCGATAACAGGCCTGGGCCACACATGGCCAATGCCATCAGAATCAGGCCCCAGACCACGTGATACAGTTCGGCTGCGGGCGCGATCATTTCAAGGCTGATAACTGCAACAATGTTGATGACAAAAAGCCCCAGCGAGGACACAAGCGAGAACAGGCCAATCACCAGAAGAACCGGAAAAACCAGTTCTCCGAACGTTGCGAGGAAAGCTGCGATCTCGGGGCTCAACAGCGGAACGCTGTACTCTTCTTCAAACAGAAACAGTGTTGTTCCCCAATCATCAATCTTTGTCAGGCCGGCTTTGAAGAAGACCCATGCCACGTAGAGACGTCCAAGAAGAAGTGCAACAGGTAGCATGCCGCCGACAATTCGCTGGACCGAATCGTTTAATCCATAAAAACTGTACGCTAACGTTTTCATATCATTTTCCTCTCAATGAATGGTTCTGGCGCCGACGATGACCCTTTTTGAGATCATGTCTTGCAGCCAACCGGTAAAATTCGTTTCATCCAGAACACCTTCACCGAAGGCTTCGGCAATACTTGGCTGTTTTCTCAGCCGCTCCAGCAGCGCAATATCCTTTTCAGAAATGGCTTCCGCCATCCCTCGCCAACCCGATCGATAGACCAGGACGTTCTGGCCCCGGCCTTTGGCGATCATTCTTTTTGCCTGGGCAAAGCTGAGTGTGTCCTGCGGGGTGTGGCTTTTGTGTGCTTCCCATATGCTGACGATCGGATAAACGGACCTGAAAAACTCAAGCCCGCTATTGAGAATGAGCCGACAGGTCGAAAGATCTTCGCCAATCGCAGAAAAGCTCTGGAAGTCCACTTCTTGATATTGGCTGCGCTCGACCCGGCCCACGTAGTTGTCGAGTCGCGCCACATCGGAGAGATAGGGAACCCGGTCTGAAATCCGATGCGAAATGATCCAGCTCGGAAATCCCCAGCCGAAATCACTCCAATCGCCGCTCTGTTTCCGAATCACTCTGAAATAATCCAGGGCCAGTTCCTCGAAAGCAGACGGTCCTAGTAGTGCCTTTACCGTCGGGTAGCTGTGCTCAAGGGCTCGAACCGCTTTCGCCTCTACGCCAAATCGATACACGTCTGAATTGGGCAGCCCAGGGTTCGTAATATCGCCGAACAGGAACGCCAGAAACTGGCTCTGATATTCAGACAGGTTCATGGCTTCGCTCCCTGTTCAATACACGGCGTTGTGCTTTCCTGGCCTTGATGGCCTCACCCTGAAGCTCGCGCCATGATGGAAGGTTGTTGTCCCACTCAATCAACGTGGGCCGCGGGCCGATCTTTCGGAGCACACGCCCATAGGCGTGCCACCCAGCCTCGGGTACCGGGCAGGCATGGTCATCGATCAGCAGTTCTTCCCGATCCACGGGCGTAGAGCCCGCAAGATGAATTTCCGCAATGGCGGAGTGATCGAGAGAGGCAACATAATCGTCAACAAAGTCCGCCGGATCGCCTACTCGCGCATTACGGGCGTTCACCATCACGTTATTGATATCAAGGATTAAACCGCAGCCCGTGCGGGCAACGATTTCATTAAGAAAGGCGGCCTCGTCGAAGTCATTGTGGTCAAACTCGATGTACGCACAGACGTTCTCCACCGCGATCTGGCGGCCCAGCGCCTGTTGCATTCGGTCAATGTTGTTCGCCGCGTGCCTGAGACTGTCTTCGGTGTAGGGAATGGGCAGAAGTTCACCACCATGAAAAAGCCGTCCACCGATCCTTGCCCAGGTAAAACACAGGTGGTCTGACACCAATATCGGGTCAACCCGGTCCACAAGACGTTTGAGTCGCTTGAGGTAATCGTCAGGAATCGCCTCAACGGAACCCAGACCTGCCGAAGTACCATGAAGGCTGATTGGCGTACTTGCCGAAACCTCCTTCAACACATCGACAGCGATTCCTGCCTCCGCGAAGAAATTCTCCGAGTGCACCTCAAGAAAATCTACCGAAGGGGCGTGCTCGAGAACGTCCTGATAATGGTCTGGTCGTAACCCTACCCCAACAGTGCTGCTCGCGAGCTCTGGCTTGGCTGGGACGTTGTCCTGACGATTACCCATGCCACTTAACCCTTGCTTTTCTCAGCAATGATTTTCAGGGCCGTTTCCTTGTCAAAGCCACCCAGATCTTCACAGGTGCCCTTCTCGACAATCTTGTACTCACCCGGGTCGTTGGCGACTTTGGACTGCCCTGCACAGGAGTGGGTACCGGCAAGGTTCGCACAATCGTTACCACCTACAGGCGAAATGCCGTAACACTTTTCTTTGCCACCTGCGTGAGCCAGGGGAGCAGACATGGCACCGGCCAATGCCGCGGCCAGTGCCGCACTGAAAAGAAGTTTCTGGTTCATATCGATCACCTTCACAGTTTGTTTCAGGGTCCTCGACCGAAAACGCCAAGGACCCCGGGACGTGCTCATATCGTTGGCAGAGGATTACAGCTCGGCTGCTTCCACAGTTTTGATCTCGGGCCAGATGTCGTTGGCATTGGCGATGAAGCCAGGTACATCCGTGAGCCAACGCGTTTGCACGTCTTTGTTCAGGTTCAGGTAAAGCTTGTTGTCGACAATCCGCCAGGCTTCAGGATCAACGTCGAACTTCTTCTCCATGGTTACGCCGAACGCACAGTAGCCACCGTACTGGGGCGCATAAGCACTGGGGTCGGCACGAAACAGATCACGATTCTCTGCGCTGGAGAAATGGTAGATCGCGTTCTTGTAGGTAGCGGTGTATTCGGCAGAACCTTTGGTAGCCTCTGAATCAGAGAAGTAGGCCACCGGGTCGTAACCGCTTATGGCAACATCATTGGCGTCGGCGTTCATGTCGATATCGGCAGCAAAAGCACCAGAGGCAGCGCTCAAGGCAGCAACAGCAACGAAGGCACGAAGTTTGTTGAAACGAGTCATTGGGTATCTCCTTTGAATGAATGATGACTACGTTTGAAACAATAAGGCTTCGAGCGGTACTGAATGCGTACGATCGTTCAAACTTCTATGCCAATTATCTGGAGTGCTTATGGACAGGCTTTCTTACATCCTCGACCAACTTAATGTGAACGCCGGCGTTTTCTTCCGGGGCCAACTCTGCGGGCTGGCGTCCTTTGAAGAAGAAGGAACCGGCTACATCCACGTGCTTCGATCCGGAGTGCTCGACATTATTGAAGCGAACCGGGAGAAGCTCACGCTGTCAGAACCGACCATGATTTTTTCGGTTCGCTCCCAACCGCATCAGCTCTTTGGTGCCAATCGTGAGGGCGCGGAGATGATTTGCGCTTCAATCAAGTTCCAGACAGGTTCACGGAACCCTGTCCTGGACGCCCTGCCCGACTCCGTGGTGCTGCCTCTATCTTCGGTTCAGGGGCTTGGGTCCTTCGTGGATGTGCTGTTCGCGGAGGCCGAAGCGGCGCAGGAAGGGCGAGATGCCGTCATGAATCGCCTGGTTGAGGTGATATTTGTCAATGTGCTTCGGCATGTCGTCTCGGATGGAGAAACGCCGAAAGGTTTGTTGTCGGCATTGGCGGATAGGCAACTAAGTAAGGTACTAAGCTGCATCGACTCAAACCTGAATGGCGATCTGTCCGTGGACAGGCTGGCAGAGGTTGCAACCATGTCCCGATCAACCTTCATTCAGCATTTCAAGAGCATCCTCGGATTGGCACCCGGCGAGTACGTCCAGAACACCCGGATAGCTGCTGCGAAGAAGCTGATTCTCAAAGACAAACCCATGTCCATCATCTGCTTTGAAGTGGGCTACGAGGATGCATCGGGATTTTCCAGGGCCTTCAAGAAAAACACCGGGATGACACCCAGGGAATGGAAAAAATTGAACACGACAGCAGCGGAGGCAGTAAGCGCCAGCGTTGCCGAAAAAGCGCACGTTGCCTAGTCACTGAAGGCGCAACAAAAAAGGGGGCAAGGATTACGAATCCTTGCCCCCTTTTTTGTGACTTTTTGCTATTTCAAAACGACCTGACCACGAATGACTTTCTGGCCTGAGTAAGGGCTGCTTCCGGCCTCACCGTGATCATCAACATCTGATTTTCGATCGGCAAGAGAGGCGCTTGCAGACGCCGAGATCAGGGCAATAGAAACAAGTAGCAGTGCTTTGGAAGTGACGTTTTTCATAATGAGTTTTCTCCAGTGGTTGATGTCTACGAGAGAAATACTAACCACTGGAGCTGCCCAACAAATGGACAGGCGTTCTAGTTGCTGGGCCGATTGTACAGACCGGGCTCAATGACGGTCAGCGGCCCACAATCAAGCTCCCGGGCGGCCATTGCTTTTGCCCAGCACGCCCTTGCCACACGCTCAATAACACTCCGGATCCAGATGATTCCGGGATCCCGGTCATGGCGGGTGTGCCACGCCAGGTACAGACTCGTTGGCTCCACGTCAATCGGTAGGCTTGTGAGCGAAATACCAGCACAAAACTCACAGTCTCCCGTGATGACCTCCGGAATCGTGGCTACCAGATCCGAATTCCTGAGCAAATTCGGCACTGCGGAGAAATGGTTGACGGTAACTGCCACTCTCCGCTCCAGTCCTCGCCTGTGCAGAGTGTCGTCTACAACACCGTGAGCCTCTCCGGACATGGTTGCAAGAAGGTGCTGGGCTGAAAGAAAAGACTCGAGATCGACGGGCCGTCCGCTCAGCTCGTGCCCGCTCCTCATAGCAAGGACGTAGCCGGTATCGAAGAGCCATAGGCTTCTGAGGCTGTGATCATGCTGCTCGAAAAAACCGATCACAAAGTCCACGCTGGCCTCGCGCAGATGGTTTGCTGCGGTAGCCGGCGAGAAAGGAACCGCATGCAAGTCAATGCCCGGAGCAGCCTCTTGTAACTCGGAAACCAGCGGTTGCCAGACCATCTCAAGAATAAGGTCGGTGACAGCAACCCGGAACGTCCTGCGCGATTCGCTTGGCGTAAAGCGCGTGGAATTTACCGCGTTGGAGAGCTCGTGCAAGGGATTGCGGATCTGGTCCCAGAGACTCTGGGCATAGGAGGTCGGTTCCACCTGCCGCCCCCGTTTTACGAAGAGAGGATCTTTCCAGGCGTTCGCATTCTTGAGACCACATTTGAAACGGCGGGCTGGGTCATGCCGAGACGATCCGCCGCTCTGGTGATGGAACCTTCCGTCATAATCGCGCTGAATACGTGCAGTAGGTTGAGTTCCTGGTTTTTCATAATGCCTCGCTTGTCATTGGGAGACTGAGAAAACTGACGCCTATTGCACAGACGTTCGCAACACCAATCTGTTACGGAACAGATGTCTTAATTCACTCGGTCTTGTCCGGTGGCTCGCTGGACTATTCGGGGGATGAAACCTACCATCATGCATATACACTTCATTTATCGGATTGCCATAATGGTCGACCACGCATTGCAAGAAACAACGCCGCTGGATGTTGCCAGAACCTGCGCCGCCCTCTACTCCCGCGTTTTCTCACGCCTGGTAACCCGTCATTACAACCATCACCTGGCGGAAACAGGGCTTCGAATCACGCAGTTCTCCATACTCAACGCAATCAAGCTTTCTCCGCCCAACTCTATAAACGAACTTGCGGAACTCCTGGGGATGGAGAGAACTTCACTCCAGAGAACGGTCGAAAAGCTGATTGCCAAGGGGCTCCTCGAGTCCCGGCCGACGGGGCAAAAGCGTTCCCTGGGTCTCTCTCTGACGCAAGAGGGCGAGGACATCTACCAACAGGCCCTCGCAAGGTGGGAAGACGCGCACAATGAATTCACGGAGATGGTAGGGGCCGATGACTGGTCAGAGACTGTCGGCAAGTTAAGGCGCTATAGCGTCAAACTGCAGTCGACCCTCTGAAGCGCTCAGCCATCGTTGGCCATCGCGTCAATCAACGCTTCAACTTCTGACTGCGTGTATCGCTGGGTTATGTGCTGCGGACAGTTCCAGTCAAACGCTTCAACACGGATGATCACGCCCCTTTCAACCAGTGCTTTGTAATCGCTGTCGCTCAGTTGCTCCAGAATCCCCGGCTGTTCGGGGCCAACCAGCGTCATTCGTCCGAGCAGTTTGAGTCTCTTCCTGTTCGGATAATCCATCAGGAAAAGCGAGACGCGATCATTGGTGAGTACGTTCCCCGTGGTGATGTATTGGCGATTGCCAGAGTAATCGGCAAAGCCGATTGTCGACTGATCAATCACCTTCAGAAAGCCGGCCGGCCCGCCCCGATGCTGGATGTAGGGCCAGCCGGTTTCGCCAACACTGGCGATGTAAAAACTGTCACGGGCCTCAATAAAACCGCGTTCGCGATCCCTCAGAACGTTATTGCGGTCAGGACCGGTCTCAATGGATGCATAACCGGAGCGACTGCCCATTTCCTCCTGAACCTGTTTTACGGTTCTGGTAAACGCTATTTCTGCAAATTTGTGCGCCATCTTGGGCTCCTGCGGATTCTGCTACGTTGGCGTTCCTATTCGCTATCAGTAACCCGACCGGCCCAGATGTTACGGCGCACCGCCATTATTTTTCGGCAGTCTGTGCCGAGTTAACCAGAGCAATGACTCGCGTAGCCACGCCCTGCTCTCCCTTCACCGGCGAATAGCTAGCCTCTAACCAGACTTCCTGTCCGTCAGCGTGGACAGCTGGAAAGCGTCCCTTTTTAACATTACCGGTAACCAACTCACGCCAGAACCGGATATAGTCTTCGCTTTTGGCGTAGTCGCTGGTGCAAAGAACCCGATGGTGCTCACCGATCAAGGACTCTGCCTGATAGCCGAGCAAGTCCAACAACCTGTGGTTCGCCCGCTCGATAATGCCATCCTGCGTCATAACGAGAACCGCCATGGCGTTCTCGACAGCCTGAAAATCCGATTCCAGCTCCTGAACGCGGCTTTTGGCAGCTTCAAGCTTTGCGAGCGCTTCCTGTAATTCCAGTTTCTTTCGGTTGTAAAACGCCATCAGTGGCGGCTCCTGTCTGAAAGGTCTGTTCTTGTATGGGAGCACAGTAATGGCTGATGCCCCTCCCCAGAACCTTACGTTGCCGCCTTTGACCGGATCAGGGATTCAACGGATCACTGGAGCGCCTTTTCCACCGCCTCCAGAAAGCCAATCATATCCACCACTTGTTCAGACTCCGGGTCAACGGTTTTTCCTTTCAGATCGGCAGTAACGATGCCGCTGTCCACCGTGTCGGTTAATGCCGCTTTCAATTGAACGGCGTATTGGCTCAAAGGCTCGTTGCCCTCTCGCTCACCCAGGGTTTCCAGGGCGTTGCCCAGCGCAAAAATCAGCGCCGACGGGTTGAAATGAGCTACCTTACCGTCGCTCTCGAGATACTTCAGGTAAAGATCATGGGCGGTGCCATGGGGTGCCTCTAACAGCATGGTTCCGTCTTTGCTCTCGATGATTGAACTGGCCGTCGCCAGGCTTCCCCCGAGAGCGGCGGAAATGTCCGAGAAGATATCGCCGTCGAGGTTCTGGGAGGGATAAAGCGCATTTCTCGGTGGATCCGTGATCATCTTTTTAAGCTGGCTGGACGGCCGCATGATCATGAACGAGGGCGGCGGTGTATGCTCGCTGGCCAGTTCCCTGCGCACTTCGGTAATGACCTCGCTGTAGACTTCGTCGTACTCCATGTACTCGCGCTTGAGACCGAAATACACCTCTTTGTCCTTGCGTGAGGCATCCCGAAAGACCTGCAGAACCCAGTCTTTGATGGCTTCACGGTCATTGGACATAAGCAACATTGGATCGCCTTTCCTGACCCGGCGGGCATGCTTCTCGTCACCGTCGACGATCACCTTGAGAATGCCATCCTCCTTGGCCGCCATGTTGAAGCTACCATACTGGTCGCCGCCGCCAGCGCTCATCCGTGAGATGGACACATGGGCCCCGCGGCCTGGAATGCCGAATTCCTTGAGTTGGTTCACCAGCTTGAGCAGTTTGCGCCCGGTGGTGTTATCCGGCACGCCCCAGAGCGCACGCTCCGGCGGATTGGAAACAATGCGGGCTGCCTGGGCATCAATCAGTTCGTAGTAGTAATTCAGCCCCAGGTCTTCAATCTGCTTCTTGTAGTCACTGTGATAGATGTCCTCGATCACCGAGCGCATGGCCCCATCGTAGCCGGGGATCACCGTATCCTTGAGGCCGAGGTATACGTCTCGTTTTTCTGCGATTGCACGTTGGAAAAAGCGATGCGCCCAGGCTTTCACATCCTCGATGTCATTCGTCGCAAGCAGCCACGGATCGCCTTTGCGAATCTCTCGCCGATGAAGCTCTACCGGGTCGCCGCTGCTGCCCACAAACATCAGCTTGACCACGCCGGTTGCCAGGGAAAGCTGGTTAAAGCTGTCCTTGATGCCGCCGAATTCCATGGTATCCACCTCAATGTCACGCCCGACCCACTGGGGGCGGCGGATGTTGAGGTTGCGGAACTGGATGTCCTCGCGGGTAATATTGCCACTGATGCCCTTGCGGATCGCACCATTGGGGGACTTGGTCGCCAGCGGGTGCAGGTTGTCCCCATCCACATCCGGGTGTTTCCTGAGCAAGTCCTCCAACTGCTGGCGGTTTACCGTCATGCCGGCGTTCTTTACACCCACTCCGTGGCGTTGGAGAGAATCGATGGCATCAATAACCACCTGGCCATTGGTCAGCAGCCGGTTTTCCGCGGACAGATCGATTTCCTCAAGCTGAATATCAAGCCGTGAGCTCACAAACTTCTTGAGAATGTGTTCGAACGCAACCTGCGCCATCTCGTCGCCGTGAAGGATTACAAGGGGCGAGGTCACACTGATTCTACTGTCCATGAAAATCTCCCTGCTGTTTGTTGGCCTGGTCAGTCCTGCTGCGATGCCGACTGCTTGATCCCTAGCCGTTCATTGACGGCATCCCGGATCTCCCGGTAACGCTCGGGATTTTTCGCCAGGAAATCCAGATTGTCCTCGGGGAATATCTCTTTTTTCTTTTTGCCGGCTTCCTCACTGGTAAAAATAGACGGCAAAAGCTGTTCAAGGCAACGTAGCATGACTTCCGGCGATACCGACGCACCAGGCGATGCCCCCAGGAGCGTGCCGTAGGTCTTGTCTTTCGAGACGAGGATCTCTGTACCCATTTGCAGATCTCCGTCGCGGATGATCTGAACCCGCTGCCCGGCCTCAACCGCTTTCCAGTTGAACTTCTTGCTCATGCCCGGTGCGAAACTGTCCAGCTCCTCGAACATACTCTTTTCACCCTTGAAGGTCTCTGAAACCAGATATTTGACCAACGGGAAGTGCTCAATGGCGACATTCAGCAAGCTCGGGATATCGTGGAGGCGCATGGATCGGAGGTAGTCCAGGAACCCCCGGCCCCTCTCCAGCACCGGTTTAAACGAGGCAAAAGGACCAAACAGAAGATAATACCTACCTTCCGAAACCCGGAGGTCCAGATGGGGAACGGACATCGGAGGCGCACCCACTTTCGCCTTTCCGTAAGTTTTCGCTCTGTACTGCTCGGCCTGCTCGGCGGTTATCTCGGCCTGCAGGAACCGTCCGCCGACGGGAAAACCGGTGAAGCGACGCGCGAAAGGCAAGTGGCTCTTTTTCAGTATCGGGAAGGCACCACCGCCGGCACCGACGAAAAGAACGTCGGCCTTGTAGCGGCGATCAACGCCCCTGCTCTGGGTTTCCACAAGCCAACTTCCGGCGGGGCTGCGATGCACTCGCTTGACGTGCGTCCCGTATTCAATTTTCACCCCAAGATCGTCAACAGCATGCTTGGCCATTTGCTCTGTGAGGGCGCCAAAGTTGACGTCCGTGCCCGTCTCGATAACGGTCGCCGCCATTTTCTCGTGTCTGGGCCGCTCCTCCATGGTGTATGGAATCCAGCTCTTGATCTCGTCGAAATCCTCGGAGTAACGCATCTGTTCGAAGAAATGGTGGGACGACATCTCATTGAACCGGAGCTTGAGTTCCTGAATAGACGGCTCGGAGACGATGGTGCAGTGCTTGGTCTGGTTGATAAACGATTTGGGGTCTTTGATGGCCCCTTTCTGGATCAGGTACGCCCAGAACTGCTTGGCCACATTGAACTGAGCGTGAATCTTCACCGCCTTTTCGACTGAAATAACCTCTTCGTCCACCGGCGTATAGTTCAGCTCACAATTCGCCTCATGCCCGGTTCCGGCGTTATTGAACACCCAGGAATTGCCTGCCCCGGGGCCATCCAGTCTCTCGAGAATGGTGATATCCAGTTCCGGTGCCAGTTCTTTCGCGAGGGTCGCGAAAGTTGTGCCCATGATCCCTGCGCCAATGATAATTACGTTCATTAAAACCTACCCGCGTGAGTCGAATGTCTGAACAAGGTTGGAAAAGTGTGTGTATTGACGGTAGCACGCTTCGGCAGACACGGAAAACGCGTGCCGAGCGTTCATTAACAAAGGAAATTTCTGAACAGAAGGGTCTACCCCTGTTTCGCAGTTTACGTTAAGGTAAACATGAACTGGCGGGAATCACACCAGATTTCGCCAGGCTGTCTACAATGACATTAACTACACTCCCACAAGGAGTGTTTGTTCCTCAGGCCACTACCCCAGGAAGAGGATTATGACAACAACAAAGTCCA
>Ga0208919_1002004_pt1 | contig 11028 bp, 27 predicted proteins | sample 4_EtaG_FD_184076 | JGI IMG/M metagenome (GOLD analysis project Ga0208919, IMG submission 184076) | Marine viral communities from the Subarctic Pacific Ocean - 4_ETSP_OMZ_AT15127 metaG (SPAdes) (version 3) | ecosystem: Environmental > Aquatic > Marine > Oceanic | place: Pacific Ocean | collected... | reverse complement strand
TGTCTTGGCGGCATGTTAATGATTAGTCGTTTAATTTTCCCCTGTGCGAGGTCATTAAATTTTTTATTAATAATTTTATGATGGGACCCCTCTATAAACTCAGGCCAAACGTACTTTACAAAACTTAAAAAATTTTTTGTAATATTTGGTTTAGCTTCATCCAATGCTACGCTTCTTTCAAGTTCAACTAGTTTAGCACTTTCTTCTGGGGTCAATCCCTCTAAATTTTTTGTAATATTTTCCGTATCTTGCATATCTCAAATATGTTTTGAAAAGTTATACCTTAACCGTCTGTATTAATCAATAAAGGGTAGACTTGGGACCCCTTTTTTTATTTAAAGGGGGTGGGCCCTCCCGGTTCTCGTTCAGGGGTGGGCCCGCCCTGGTACCTCTATAGATTGCAGGGGTGGGCCCGCCCAGAATTGTGAATTTGCCCTGCGACATTATGCGTGGGATTATGTGGGATATAGTTGTTGACAACTATATGTAGCTATATGTGTTTAATGCATAGGTTATTTACTTTCTATTCTAGTTCTTGTTGCTATGACATCATAAGGTTGATAGCCATTGTCGGTGTATTGGTATCGTTGAGTATCATACTTCTCTTTAATAACTTTGATTGGAGTTTCAAGAGCATTGCGCCTCGGTGCAATGGCAACGATCGCTTGTAAATGTTCTCTAATATAATCCATTAAACAATTTTGATTACAAAAGTAATTGAACATACGATATCGCTCGTGTGTTCTGTAATTACTATCTTCTTTTATTTTAATAGTTCTTAGAACTTTATTATCGCCACTCCCTCGCACTCTTGATTGTGTTTGATTAGTATGGCAGTTCGGACCATGACACCAATTATAGTCGCTCATTTTTTTTATTCCTCTCAAAAGATTTATGTAATTTGTTTTGGTAATTGATTGCGTCATTCGTTCCCATAATACCAAGTATTGCAATCGGAATTAATCCGATTGCATAACCTATAAATAACAAAAGCCAGATTATATCTGTTTCCATTATGCCACCTCTTTCGTTAAGATTAAAGGTTTTTCTTGGCCTAATAGTAAATCCACCTCTTGAAGATAATATGTTTTTTCTTCTTGGTCGTTTAATTGTTCATAAGCAATTAACATTTTTGTTGCCTCGCTTAATGCATATGCTTTGTCTTTCATAATATTAAATCTTGGTTGTTTATCAAAATTATAAACTGATTTTTCTATTACGAAGTATTTTTTTTCTGTGTCCATAATTACCCTTCTATTGTTTGAGTTGCTTTTATTGTCATTGGATTTTTTGCCATTCGCCATTGGTTGCCTTTTTCATCTGGTTCTGCGTCATTGTCCCAATAGATAAAACATACTACTCCATTTTTAGAAATAAATGCTTTACCAGTAGTCATGAAATCAGTCGGCTTTGTCCAACTTCCATTTCTTGTAATTACTTTTTTATGTTTATTTGCGTAGTAAGTAATAACAAAGTTTTCTGGTATGTTATTAAGGTCTACTTTATTTGTCATTTTTTCCTTTCTGTTAGATGATATAATTCTTAAAGTTGTTTAGTTTGTTATCTTTTAAAAATGTTTGGTATGCTTTCTCTATTGTATCAACATTATAATTAGTTGTTTTTATTTCTTTTAGTTGTTCGTGTTTTAAAAATTTATATAAAACACAAGTGTAATTATTTTTTACACCAAACGTTCTTACTTCATATTTTGTCATGTTTCCTTTCTGTTATATCTGGGATATTATATTAAATACCCCAGATTGTCAATAGCTTAATTTAAAGGATTTGCTTTTAATTTTGCAAGTTCCTCTCTAGCCCTTTCTTCTATTTCATATTCTAATCGTTCAGCTATTTTTTCTGCTTTGGTTTTAACTCTCTTGTTTTTCATTCCTTTTATTCTATCAGCTAGATTTTTAGGATTGTAGATAGTTAAGCCAGTTGAGTTTGTTCTAATTATTTCTGCGTCAGTAATTGCAAGTCCAAGTTCAGTTGAAAGTTCAATTGCCTCGTCTAAATATTTATAACCTTTTAGACCAACTTTAATTTCTTTCATCTGGTCTAATACAGATTTAATCCACTTATGATGTGCCATAACAAATTGTCCTTTTTGTTTTTTCCAATCCATTAAAAACATATACTCTTGTTCAGTACAAGCGATAGACCTATCACGACAATATTCTCTACCAATTAAATCTAATTGATATTTTTCATTCCACTCTTTGCCATAACCAGTATCATCATTGCCAAGATATTTATTGTTGTTGTCCATATATTTTGTTTTATGTGGGTTATGATCTTTGCCCTCTTGTTCAACCAAAATATCTGGGTTGCAATTATCTTGTGCCTTTAGTTCATCACGAAATAAAGCATAGCCATAAGAATTATCTCTATTATAACTATTACTATTGGGATTATCAAACTCACCCTGTAATCTAAAATCAAAATGACTTTCAATGGTATCTTCTTTCATAACAACATTGTTGTCATAATCTCTATCTTCTTTCGTGCCTAAATAATGAAAATGGAAACAACTATCTTTTGCAATAGTTGAAACATTTTCAAACTTATTCTGTAAGTGATATGCCATTTTAACATCTTCTGGTGTATAATGTTTTCTAACTATTTTTTCTGCCATATTCCACGCATTGTCATTCAAGTCAATTTGTTCGCCTTTTAACTTGTCATAGTTTTGTTTTTCAACAGTATCTTCTTGTTCCAAGTGTACTCGCATACGATTTGCAATTTTATTTCTGTACTCTTGGTTTAATCTTATTCTACTCATAATGTCCTTTCTGTTATTTTTTTATTTTGCATTGATTTGAAATTAACACTTGACTTTGGGATTGTCAAGTATTATATGGGATATATATTTATTTATAAAAACTTAAATATAACATTTAAGCTAACTTGCAGTTGGCAGTACAAAAACGCAACTGCAAGTTGCAGAAAGAAAAAATTTATGAATTAGTTTAGTTTAGAGTCATTCTAAATTAATGGGTCAGCACATTTACCTGTTTGCAAACTTACGAGCTTGCAAGCGCTGATCCCTGAACCCTGGTATGTGCCAGATAATCTCACTAGTGGAGCCAGGGTTCAGGGATCAGATGACTAGAATTAAATAGTTTGAAATATGCCTGACAGAAATGTCAACTGATCCCTGATCCCTTAAGGTGTTTGTAATTTAACAGACTGTCGACCCAGTAGGGATCTGGGATCAGGGTTCAAGCTGGGCGCTGTGGGAATTGACCCACTATAGTTCAGGTCGCGATCACCGGGCGGTGATGGGAAAGTAGGGTTGCAAACCGAACTCCTCGCCTGTGCAGGCCAGCTTGACACTTGCTAATTCCAATCTGTTAGGAATGAACCAGGGCGCGACAGCGCCCTGGCCCTATTTTTTTTAGGGTGGGCCCGCCCTGAAGTGTCCAAGCTTCAAGCCCGCAAGCGCGCGCACGCAGATTATAATAAGGTTTCAAGCGGGTGGGCCCGCCCAGTATATATTAACCGCCATCCCCAACCACCGGCCAAGGATATAGGATAAAATGGGATATGTCAAGAACAATTTTGCCGCAGGGTAAAAATAAACACGTTGACAGGTCCAGGGCTCTGGGATATACTGGGATTTTAAAAAGGAGAAATATGAAAAAAGAAAAAACTGAAGAGCGTAAAAACAGGTTCAACGGTGAATCTGTTATGTTAACCAAAGAAGAGGCGCGCATCCATGATCAAATTTTTATTAATGAAGTGGCCGCGACTATCGAGGACAGGACCCTGGGCACTGGGGGATCTAAGCACTGGGAGAAAATGAGAAAAGGTCTGAACTACTTCAGACAGCACAACGCCAAAGCTTACATGGTGCTATTAGACTGATGTTAAAAAAAGAAGCAAAACAAATAACCGGCGGCCTGTCGAAGCCATCGAAGATGCCCGGACCAGCGTATAACCTACCAGCTGTGGCATGCATAACAGGCGCTAAGCTGGTCAAGATACCCGGCAGCGTGTGCGCTGGCTGTTATGCATTGAAGGGCCGCTACAGGTTCAGGAATGTGCAGGACGCGTTACAGCGTAGGTTGCAAGCTATCACCGGACCGCGCTGGGTCGAAGCAATGACAACACTGATCAAGCCTCACAAATTTTTTAGATGGCATGACAGCGGGGACCTGCAGTCACTGGAGCATTTACAAAATATTTTTAGAATATGCAGAGCGACACCGGAGACACAGCACTGGATGCCCACGCGCGAAGCGCAGATCCTGAAGCGTGTCAAGGTGAACGAAGTTCCACGTAATCTAATTATTAGAATGTCGTCCTTAATGGTGGACCAGGGCCCGGTGAGCTTCTGGCCATGGACCAGTACTGTGGTTCAGGACAACAAGAGCTGCCCGGCCCAGGAACAAGGGAACGAATGCAAAAGTTGTAGACAATGCTGGGATAGATCTGTTAGAAATGTAGCTTATCCAAAACACTAATGGTTTTTAGATCACCAAAATATTACGCAGAACTCAGGAAGTTTAGACGCGAACAGGAACGGAGGCTGCAAGCGCTCAAGCCTACAAGCTCTCAAGCTTCTGGGTCACAAGCTCCCAAGCTTGGGCCAAGGGCTCAAGCTGAAGTCCCAAGCGCACAAGCTCCAAGATCGAAGATCCAGGGTACAAGCGTACCTTCCCCTTATCCAGGGGACAATGAACAAGAATAAATGTATTCAAATTATGTTTCATGTGAAAGCTAATTTGATGGGGTGAAAAGATAACTCTATTACCTCTTGATACCTTTAACTCTACTGTAAAAAAGTTGCCAGAAGGAGCATACCCCAATAAATCAGGAGTGCCAAATAAAGCCTTATTTTCCAAGCGTGTCCAGATAATTTTATTTGTATTTCTTTTAAGCTCATTCCAAAATTTAGTTTCAGGTTTTACCAAGGTAACCTCCTACTAAAGTTTGCCTATGATCTTTCCCATGTTGTCGGCTGGTTCTTTTGTTTTTAATACCAATCTATGGGATTCTTTACTACCAATTATTTTATTTTCAAGAAGTTTTATACTATCGAGGTCAAGAAATTTTCCACTAGGTAATTCAATTTGAACTCGTGCACCTTGACATACCGGAGATATTAAAAACTTATCTAATACGTGTCTGAATGTCTTTCCATCTATTGTTCTGCTCATATTTCTAGGGTTGTAATATATCCCATATCTTATATATTGCAAGTATGAGTCAAGAAGTTGTCAAAAAGAAGGCGCATCCAGCGGATGTGTTGACTATAATGCAGCGAAGGTTTGTAGACTATCTGGTCTATAATCAGGGTAGAACTACTTTTACTGATGCAGCATTAGCGGCTGGTTATAGCCCCAATAGAGCTAGAATTGAAGGGTCCGAATTAATGGACAATCCCAAAGTTATTAAATACCTACGTTATAAAACTAACGAGGTGAACAGGTCTTATACTGTAACAAAAGGAAACTACGTTCTAAGACAACAGAAGCTATCCAAGAAATTAGAGGAAGCAGGTAAAGAAGAAAAATGTTTGGGCTTTGAGAATCTAATAGGTAAAGCAACAGGGCAATTCATTGAGACTCATCTGCATGGTAACTTAAGCGACCTATCTAAATCAGAAAAACTAGATGAAATTAAAAGATTAAAAGAACTTCAAGCAGAAAGAATAGAGGGCATATCCTCTACAAAACTTATTGAGAAATCATCAGACAAGTAGTCTTGTCATTTTAATAATACAACCCACAGGAAATATATTACGGTCAGAAAATGAAACGTCTTTTTCTTCATATGAAGCAAACGTCCAAACAAACTTGGAAGTTTTTTTGTAAATGTATGCATGTGTTATCATTTTGCTGCATTCGAATTTATCAAATTCTTCGGCTGATGCATGACCCGCATCTCCCGTTATGTCAACCCATTCAATCCGATAAAAATAGTAACGCTTCGAACCGATCTTAACATGTTTAAATTTGGATTTCTTATTTCTGGTCATCCCTATTGTATACTCCTAGATTTATAAAATAAAAATATATAATGTAAAAATCTAATTCTATACCCCTTAAATCGTTGGTATTGCTTGCTTTTTGATACATTTGTACCAATTGTACCTTTATTGTACCAAGCTCTCAGGTACAAAAATGAACGATTAAGTGTTGGTATATCTATCTTTTTTGAATTGTACCAATTGTACCTCACTTTTTTCGAAAAAAAAAAATAAAAAATTTTCATAAAAAAAGTGTATACAGAGGTACAATTTAAATTAATGGCTAATTTACTATATTTTTTCATCAGTTTTTGTACCTTGAGCTTGTTTTTGCTGTGGTACATTTTTGTAATATTGGTCTATCTTGCGCAAGAAATCGTGTTGGTGTCTTACAAAGTCACGTCCCGACACCTCAAACTTCTGAAACAGAAAATCTTTGGTACACATTAGAATAACCCCAGATTGAATCTTGGTTCCATAGACGTAGTTGTGGGCCATGCAATATGCCCCCAGCTGACAGAAATAATCAGTTATCCATTCGCGCTTCTTTGGCTTATTTGATTGTTTAAAATCTATTATGGCTGGTTGTCCTTCGTATATTCCTACAATGTCAGTAGCACCGGCATACAACCCTGGATAGTAGAGGGTGACCTCTTGGCCCCACACCTCTTCCAGGTCCCCGAGCCCTGATTCTATAATTCTTTTCGCCATAGTCTCGGCCTGTTCACCGAGAGGAGTAAGGTCCTTGTGCCCTGATCCGTCAATATACGCCTCTAGATACCTGTGCATGGCAGTCCCCCGAAGAGCTGCTACATCTCTAACTTTATCGGCTAAATTACCACCCATCCTGGCTCTCCAATCAGCGAGAGACTTCTTCTTCTCTTCCGACTGGGTCGCAGATAATATCGTCGTAACACTTGGTAACTTCTCTTGATCAATATCATAGTGTCTCTTACCATCAATCAATGATCGCATAGATTTAGGATAATTATACTTTTTATTAAACTTCATTAAATAATTCCTGCGGCACCTAATAAAATTAAAATTAACATGATAGGTATAATTATAGTAATCGGATACCAGTGTAAAATGTCTTTAATTATATTCTTAGTTTTTTTCTTCATTTAACACTCTTCTTCTGTTCCCAAATATTATTATTAAAAACTCTAATCAAACGACTGAGTTCTATATTATATTCCTTACCTTGTTTATTAGTAAACATAACTTTACAATCTTCACATGGTATCTTATTTCCTTTCCAAATTAATGTTACTTCATCTTTTTTCATCTATAATTAACCTCCCATTTAAATGATCCATTTCGTGCTGAACTACTCTTCCAGGTAAATAATAGAATGTTTTATGCTGTTCCTCGCCATGTTCACACATCCATTTTAAATTAACAGATATAGATCTACTTACTTTTACTTCTTCTGCAGGACACGATAAACAACCTTCTACATCTTTAGCTTTAATATTATTCTTAGCTGTAATGACAGGATTAATAAACACTTGAGGTTTATCTTTTTCATTAGAAGTATCCATTACAAACATACGCCTGTTATACCCTGCTTGATTAGCAGCGAGTCCTATACCATTAGCTTGGTACATTAAATTGATCATATTTTTTATAATAATTTTATTTTCATCACTTAATGGAAGTTCTACTTCTTCTGTAGGTCCTCTTAAAAATGTATCTGGGTGTTTAATTAGTTTCATTAATTCTAGAAGCCATTTCTATCCTCTATCTCCTTTAACAATTCTTCTCTTTCTTTTTTATTTAATTTAGATTGCTCATAAGATTCTTTTAATTCATCTTGTTCTTTCTTAAAAGGATCCTCTATTTTTTCTTTAAAAATTTGATTATAATTTTTTCTATACAAATCGTTGGAAACCCTTGATTTTCCGTCCCATTTTGGACCTTTAGATTTGTCAGCTGCCATGTAAATTCCAGTTAAATGCTCTTGTCATTCTGTAATTTTCTAAGTCAACTACTTTAGTATCCTCTATATCTGCTTGCTGATAGTGGTCCAGAATTTGTTTTACTTTTTCTAACTTTGTAATTGAGTATGGATAAATTAAACAACAAACATAATAAGCATCTCTAAAAACACAACGCCATCTATACTGCATTAAATACTTCGTGCCATCTTTACGTCTACCTTTACGAGGCTTCTTAGTAACCGTTCCACACTTAACCAATTGATGTACCCAGTTAATAACCATGGGATCAGTCATAGTAATCTCCATGTTAATGCGCCAGGAGTTTGAAATTCTATGGCCTTTACCTTTATGTTTCTTTTTCTTTTCTGATCCTTGCTTGTAATAGATTGAACCTTCCCCATCAAAGAGTCCTGCTAGATATGATATCTCACTTTCCTTCATTTTTTATTTTTTCCTCCATCTCTGTGTTAGTTATTAATTTTGCTTTATCTAAATCTTTTATTTGATTTAATTTAATACTTGAGGCTACATTGCCCGAGACAGATACTCTAGTCACATCTGAATAGAATGGAACTACATAATGTTTTAGCCATGCAGGAAATATAAACATGTCGCGATCTTTAGGTTTAACTGCTTGATATGTAATGGCATCTCTATCACCATCTCCATAAGTAAACATTAAACTTCCGGGACCACCTGACTGGCCTATATAATCTTCTTGTTCTTTTTTAATTTCTTCTGGAACTTTTAAAAAAATTACAAAGGATAAGTTATCTGAATGATCATGAGGAGGATTGTATTCATATCGTTTCATATAATTAACCCACAAAGATGTTAAAACATATTCTGGTCTTTGTTTATATTGTTCGTTCTTCCACCTTTCATAAGCAGCATCATATACACCTAAACATTGAGCCACTTCTGGTAAATATTTATGTATATCTTTATACTCATACTCTTCTTTAATAATTCCTGCTAGTTTATGTTGATAAGTTGTTTTACCAGCCCTAGCTTCGTCACCACCTTCTAAAAGTTTTTTATGAAATGTCTCAGAAATTTTAAGATGCATTACACATGGGCCCCAATTAAGGACACCATAGGTTACATCTTTATTTTGGTTTATCATTATTATTTCCCATCATTGTTCGTAAGTTATCGTTCTCTTCAGAAATTCTATCTATTTCTTTAGTTAAACTAGCAATTTGTACTTCTTGGTCCAGGATGGCTTCGCCTGCTTGCCTACATTTACTTTTCATAAACTCTACTTGTTTAGTAAGCATTTCAATTTGCTCCTCTAAATCAGCAGGACCTCGTTTATTAATTCTTTCTAGATCTTCTTTAATCATTACTTCCCTTCATTATTTTTAGTGCAGTACTCCAGGGATTCAAATCAAAATCCACTTTACTGCAACCTGTGGATACCATCAGAATCAACATACACATCATCACGCTGCTCCGCATCTATTTCTCCCTGTGAATCACAAACACCACATTGTGTATGTACTTCTTCTTTTGCTAATTGGTATGGTACTCTTACAAATCCATTGCCCTTACAATGAGGACAAATTACTTTTTTAGTCTTCTTTTTTGATTTTTCCATTTAACTTCCTCACTTTCTCATTTACTAAAATATTAATAGTTTGTGATCTGCTTAGTATGGTATTTGGAACTATCTTTTTTCTTAATACATCAATGGCGTCATATGTCTTATGTGATAATGACACATTTTTATATTTTGTTATATCAGTCATAGCTGTTATACTCCTTTCTTGTTTTTATCATATGGGATTTATCTCATTTATTACAATAGGTGTCAATGAAAATATTATTAACTTTAATAATCTGTAGCTATGTTCAAGGCTCTTGTTTGCAGCCTTACCAGTGGCCTGAACAATATGATAGTATGTATGATTGCATGCTGGCAGGTTATGAAAAGTCTCAAAAGAAAATGAAAGAGATTGGAAGAATGGAAGTTAATAAACATCAAATTTATATTAGGTTTACTTGTGTATCCGCCTCTAATACTTAATTTATTATTCATATTAACTCTTATAGTTTCCGTGCACGTACTCCTATAAGAGCAAAGGCTCTACACCTCCACGGTACTTGCCGCTTCATAGGTTGCCGTACAGAGGCTAGCGCGAGGCTTTACTTGGACGGAAGTCCTTTTCAAATCGGTTGCTTGTTTTAAGCAATCAACACACTCATCATAGTATCCATTGTTGAACAGCCATGCTGCGTGTATAGATAAAATTTTATTTTTCATTTTTTTATTTATAATACCAACCATTTTATTTACACATACATCCAATCCAGTTTCCACTGCCATCATTCATGATGTGTAAGTTTAGAGTATTTACATACCCTGTTAATTTTAATCTCAATATCTCACAAAGCTCAAAGCAATCTGTCTCAGCTGTCAAGACGATTCCCTCCATCATTTTCTTCGTGACTGGAAGTAGTTGATACAGTTCTTCGTTCCAAATTATCAGCTCCATTTGCAAACTCCTTTACTAATTTATACCAAAGTTCTTTATACTTTGGGTTTTTTGTTTTCTCCCAAAGGTTAGCTAGTTCGTCTAGTTTCTTTGTCATCTCCTGTCTTTCTACCAAAAGCAATTATTTTCTTGATCCCTGGTGCCTGTAACTCTAACTTTGCATATGGTCTCCAGGCTTCTTTAATTAAGTTTAACTCAATTAATAAATTAGTCCACTGTTTGGTACTAATGTTTTTGCTTGTTATTGTTAGTTTTCTTAAACTCATAAAATCCTCCTCTCCGATGAAGTAAGGATAATGTATCTACAACCTTCTCTATTTTTTCGTATAACCCACTTCGGTATTCTTCAGGTGTGGTAATCTTAAGAGCAAGTAGTTTATCAAGTTTATCTTTTGTTTCTTGAAAAGCCTTATCATTTCTTTCAATCAATTTATCTATCATATTTTTTTACCATTAAGTATGTCATGTGTGACAGGTCTCCCTTTCTTATTAGTGTAATGTAAAAATCCAGTCCATTTAGGATTAGTACTTACTAAAGATTTTAATATCTTTTTATAAGACATACCTTCTTTTTCTTCTTCTGGTTTATCTTTTTCAGTAATTTTAAATTTAT
>Ga0208919_1002003_pt1 | contig 11028 bp, 17 predicted proteins | sample 4_EtaG_FD_184076 | JGI IMG/M metagenome (GOLD analysis project Ga0208919, IMG submission 184076) | Marine viral communities from the Subarctic Pacific Ocean - 4_ETSP_OMZ_AT15127 metaG (SPAdes) (version 3) | ecosystem: Environmental > Aquatic > Marine > Oceanic | place: Pacific Ocean | collected... | reverse complement strand
CTCTAGAGATGGAGGAGGTAGATTGTTACTAGGGTGGCCAGGTATGCCACGAATGTAATGAACACGATGTTGAAGTTCTTCTTCATGTAAATGGTTTTAAGTTACTGACTATCAACTACTTTGACACTGCTCCCTTTCAGGGTGTATCCCGTTCCGTAAAGCTCCGCGCTAATCTGACGAACGGCATCCTCCAAGGTGAGAGCCTCCACTTGACCTTCGCTCCAATCGTCGCGGTCACGGCCAAGGTAGCAGGTGTATTCGTAGGTCTTCATGCTTCCTGTGCTTGTTTACGTGAGACATTGACCTCGGTGGTGGTCACACCACTAACGTACTTTGGATTCCGAATCTCTTTCTGATTCTGAAAATCGTAGATTGCAATCTCGTTCCGAGATGTGGCAAGCTCCATGGCTACGTAGTGGCTACGAACCACGTCTGAAACCTCGACGTAGACCTGACCAGATTCGTCTACCCATCCGCCCAAGACCTGTGTGTCTGGATCATGCATTTCCGATGCCATGCTCTCCATAGCACGAACGAAGTGGATGAAAGAAAGGTGTTCGTTCGAGCACACAAGTGAAGGGACTTCGGTCCCACCGACTGCGTAGCCACGGCCTGTGAAGGTCTTTTGGTCAGCGTTTACGCTGAAGCCCTCACCTGTTTGCAGGGCCATGTAGAGTGATTGCAATGATGCCATCGTAAATAAAATTGAAGTTTGATACAGACACCCCGAAGGGTGTTTCGCCTACTCAAGGCTCATCAGTGTACCTTACGCTGTGTATGGGTAGCAGTCCAACAGGTCCTCCAAGGTCATCTGCTCAAGGCAGTTGAGTTCATCCCACTCCGTGGTTCCACGGGCGGCTTCGAAGGTGAGACAAGATTCGAGGATATCAGCAATCAGCTGACGGCGGGTAGATGCAAATGCATTCATGGGGAAAGGATTGAATTGAAGTTTGAAGTATGAGAGGTTAAGTGTATACACTCTCTTCACTATGTTCAGAGAGTGTATACACGTAACTCTCTATTAGATTTGGAAGGGAACGTCTTCGAGGCTTTCAGCCTTGACGCTTGTGCTCTGCTCACCCTGCATCTGCAAGGCCATCAGTTGAGTCAGCATCTCAATCTTCTCTTCCAAGGAAGAGAGTCGTGAGTCATCAGCCTTGGCTTCGGCTTTCTTGGCAGCTTTAGCTGCTGCACCAGTGTGCTCACTCACGGCTTCCGCTGACTTCCGAGCCGTTTCGACATCGGCTTTCTTAGCCTTCTTTGAAGGCTTCACAGGACCAACTTCGTTGGTTCGCATGCTCTGCTTGTCCATGTGGTCGGCTGTCCGCTGGGCTGGAGTCCGCTTGGCCTTCCGACGTTTCTTGGCTTTCGGCTTGACATCCTTGACTTCCTCCAAGGAGGAAACAAAGTTCAAGGCTTCTTGCAGAAGCTTCGTGGCTGCTGCCTTACGCTCTGCGGTGGGACGGAAGGTGACTTGGTTGACGGCTTTCTTGCAGTCGGCAAAATTGAAGTTTGACATGGTTTATGAGATAATGTATTAGAATGAAACCTAAAGGTTTCTTTCATTCTAATACATATCTCTACCTCTCAGCTTCTCACTACCTACTACCCTTGGTAGTAGTAGTGGAGGTGAAGTCTCCTAACACATTGAGAGATAACTTGTTATCTCCGTGCATTAGGCTACGTGAAGGGCTCTCCAAATCGGCTTGACTGCCACCCCTAAGAGGGGTGATGAAGTTGGAGTAGAGGTTGAGTTGGGGGATTGTCCCACCCTGACAGACAGCACGATGCAACGCTGGTCTCCTGCGGTGGTGGAGGAAACTAGACCTAACTGACTGTAAGTCAGTAGGTAAAAGCTGGAATGTACAGCGCAACTATCGAAGATAGTTGGGGAGGGGGGTTGAGGAAACCGTTTCGGTTCGTGTGCGCTTGCGTGTATAAGTATATATAATCCCCACGGTGCATAGAGCTCACATCATTTTGCGGTGATCTTGGAAGATTGACTTCAGTGGCAAATTTACACCAAAAATTCCTAACCTGCTGGTATGCAAGGCGTTGTAGTCCTTGTATTCAAGTAACTGTTGACGGTTGACTTTTAAAATTTTTGTTTATACCTTTACAGCATTGAAGCGATTCAAACCTAATGAGGCAGTCAAAGCATTTTTCTTTGTTTGCACAAAGGGAATCCTTTACTGTTTATGGAGCGAGGGGTGTTATACCCTTTACTTAAGTGTCCATGATCCCCCATATCACGTAAAATTAAAAGGCATATATTTGTAGCAAACAAAGAAACTTGCTATGAAAGCTATGAAGAAGATGCCAGGCGGTGGCATGATGAAAGACAAGAAGGCTATGCCCATGTATATGTACGGGGGCAAGGTTTACGGTGAAAAAGGAGCCATGTTGAAGGCGATCTTGAAAGATCCAGCCCAGGCAGCCATGGCTAAGAGGCAGCTTGGCATGAAGTAAGCTTGAATAAGCACTACTTCAATACTAAGAAAAAAAGAAAAGACTCCTCTTTGGAGAAAGAAATCATACGCCTTAACAATGAGAACTTTAAGAAGAATGCCTCACGGAGGCGCCCACCCAGTAAACCCTAAGGGATCATCTTCAGATGACATCTTGGGGTCTTTGGTATCCTTGATTAGAGAAAAGGGGGAGGAAGGCCTTGAAGCATTGAGAGATGCCTTGGGTATGAGCGATATGGATCAGGCTATGAGGGAGTTCAATGAGAAAGCTGACCAAATGCCAACTGCCAGAGAGAGCAACATGCGTCCAGGCAGAGAGGATTTGATGAGTCTTGTCGGGAAGTTGGGAGATCCTGAGAAAATGAGATCACGTCAGGCCAGATACGTTCCTGGCGGAAGCGATTACAAGCCTTTTGTGAAGATGATGAGCTCCGAAGAAGATCGTAAGCTTAACGACACAGTCGGAGATAGGAAGCCTATAGGGCGAACAAACCCGAATGTAGGGGAAGGTATTGTTCCACGCCGCCGTAGAAGACGATGAGCAACAGGTTAGAGAGTAAAGACAAGAGATCTAAGAGGTCTGACACTAGAGCAAGCGTCAGAAAACTTCTTAGGGCTAAGAGGCAGCAGAAAAAAGTTACTTCTAAGTACGGGGATGTTTCTGAGGCTGCAGAAAAAGGATCTAGAGCTGTAAGAAAAGTAACCAAAGCAGAAGACAGGGTTAAAAGAAGGGCTGCTATTGCAGGTCGAGATCCAGGAGAGGTTTCCTCTATGCCAAAAACATCTTCTAAGCCAAAGTCTAAGCCACCCAAGCCCTCTTCTAAAAAGAAAAAGCCACCTAAATCAAAGCCTATGTTTGCTGAAAAGCAAAGCTTGGGTCAAAAAATACTCAGCAAGGCAAAAAGAAAAGCCGCCAACAGGCAGTGCAGAGGCTCTTACGCATGTAAATAAAGGATATGAAAGTAAAAAAGAAAAATGAAAACGGAGGTTTGACTAATCGTCAAGTTAGAAAAAACTCTAAGTTTCAAAACAAAGCTGCTAGAGATTCTGCCATTGTAACGCGAGGTGCAAAAGATTCAAAGGATCTTATGAAAAACCTCAGTCAGTACGATGAGAAGAAAGACAAAAGATCCATTGCAAAGCAGATGATTAAAGCTGGCGCTATTGCGTTAGGTGGTGTTGCCCTTAGCAACCTAAAGTATCCCTCTGATGCAGCTGGCATGACCATGGGTGAATACATCAAAGATCTTCGCAGAATAAATCGCTGAAAACGTGAAGCTATCAAAAAACCTGTCACTCGAAGAAGTTACGAAAAGCATCACGGCTAAACGCCTGGGCATAGACAATACACCAGATGAGTGGGTTACAGAAAATCTTAGGAAGGTTGCAGAGCACATCTTCCAACCTGTGCGCGAGCATTTCGGAAGGCCTATATACGTGTCGAGCGGCTATCGTGCGCCTGATCTCAATGTTGCGATCGGTGGGTCAAAGCGCAGTCAGCATGTGGAGGGCAGAGCACTTGATCTTGACGGAGACGTATACGGACATGTGCCGAACAGTAGCATATTCAACTACATACGAGAGAATCTACAGTTTGATCAGCTCATTTGGGAGTTTGGTGATGAAGACAATCCTGATTGGGTGCACGTGTCTTACGTTTACGATGGTATTAATCGTAAAAGGTGTCTCAAGGCTCTTCGAGATGAAAAGGGTCAGGTCTACTACGAAGTGATTTTCGGCAAAGGATTGTAATTGTTTATATTTGCATCATGGCTACACTCTCAGTAACAATCAACGAAAGCATCACTCTTAACGGAAGAGAGAGAGGTAGTGAGATCAGCTTGGACATTGCAAGCATCACTCAGGTGATGCAGCGCATTGTAAGCCTCCCTGCTGACGGGGGTAGCACAGCTACACAAACTACCATAGCCAACTTCAGGACAGATGTCACTACGGTTGACAGCGCCATGGATGATGACGATGTCAAGTACATCAGAGTAACCAACCTGGACTCTAGCAACAACGTACACCTTTCTTTGCAGCTCGCTGCCAACGGAGGTGCAGATGCCAGCACTCAGGCTAGCGTAATCTTAGAGGCTGGAAAGAGCTTCTTGCTCGGTAAGGCTGTAACTGCTGTGGCCGTCGATGATGACGCAGCCACCGCCACTGCTATTGGTAGCTTGGTGGATCTGGAAAGCATCATTGCTGTCAACGACAACAACGCTGACGTAGACGTCGAGGTCTTCGTAGCCAGCGCTTAAGACTCAAGCTTCTTGTAGAAGGCCTGCACGAGTAGGCGTCCTCTTTGAGATAGGGCATACCTTACCCTGTAGTTCATCTTGGTCTCTTCGCGAAAGAGGTGGTCCTCCATGGTCTGAGAGGGGGTCAGTTTATCAAAGTGTTTGTAGAGGTAACCCTCTTTAACTAGCGGATACACAAGTCTTTCCGCAAGTTTTTTCTCCGAGTACTCGTAGTCCTTTGCTGCATACCTAAGGGTAAAGAACTCCAGGTCGTAACACCACAGCATAAAAAGCATTTCTCTCTCGAAGACATCCTTCTTACTGCAGAAGGAAAGCATGGTGGACCTGAACTTTTTCAGGTAGTTGTTTTTTACGTACCTTTGATTAAGGCGTGAGAAGTCGCGGAAGAGCTTCTTTTTAGACACTAAACTTTTTGGCATAGCTATGGATTACAAAGATATGGAAGACGATGGGTTCTGGTATGAGGTCCAAGAAATTTCACAGGCTTTTCTAGAGATATGCCACAAGTACGACATGAGTGATAAAGTTCTGTCGGCCTTTGTTGTAGGCCTTCTGGAGGAGGTTGACGAGGACACAAGCAACATGAAAGCTTTCTTTCATTACAACATCCAGAACGAAACTGAGTTAGAGGTCATAAATCAATTCATGATTGACTCCTATTCTGCTCCTGAGCAAAACCCCAACCAAGACCTCAAAGACTTATTGAACGAATTGGGGATATCATTAAATTAAAATGGACGGACTTATTAGGAAGATCATCATCGGAAGAGATCCGAAGGATGCTATGGCTTACTATGTAGGCATGAGGGCTGGTAACGGTAAGGTGTCCGCTATAGTGATGGACGAAGAACACCTGTACAGGCATCAAAAGAAAAGATACCTCGTATATTTACAGTCAGATGAAGGGCAGGTTCTATGGAAGTCTGTAGACGATATGCCTTGTATCATTGAGTACGACTGCAACTTCTGATGACAATAGACAACCTCACTACGGACGGATCTGAGTTCACTCTCCCCAATGGGAGGAGGTATGTCGGCAGTTATCACATCCATGTAAGTCAGGGGGCTATGGTGGGCGCAAAGCACACCCGCTCTCCTCATGAAAGACTCTTCCCTGTAAACTCACCTGTATCTGAAAGGGTAGCTAGTATTCAGAAACAGCTTCAGGGTCAACAGTCCAATAGAAATAAAATTCAATCAACAAGAGCTACTATCCGCACATCTAGTCCCCCTCCCACATCAGGCGGGTCTAGCGGTGGTGGCGGTTACTAACTAAAATGAAAACACTTGACTTGTTTGTTGTTGAGCTCGAAAAGCAGATCAACGACACCATCTCTACGGACAGCGGTTTAGAGTTGTATATAGACACTAGGTTCGAGGGCAGTGAGTTTAAGAACAGGGTTACGGAAGGCCCTGTGGTGGCCTCTCCTATCAAGCATGATACGGGAGTCGAGGTAGGCGATACTCTTTACTTTCATCACCTTGTGGTTATGAACGAGGGCCAGGTATTGACTGGTCACGAAAAACACTACCTAGTTAGGTATGATCCCAATCACACTATTAACAACCAGGCCATTGCATACAAGAGCGCAAAAAGTGGCCACATATATACCCTTGCTGGGTGGAGCCTACTTGAACCTGTTGAGCAGGAAGAGCTAAAAACAAAATCTGATGTCATCGAAGTTGTCGAACTTAAAGAGAAGCTACCTACAAAAGGTCGTGTCGCTTTTACGGCTCCTTGGGTCGAAGATCTGGGGCTGAAGGTTGGTGACGTAGTTGGATTCAAAGAGAACAGAGACTACCGTATTAAAATTGATGGTAAGGAATATTACCGTACTCGCACTGAGGACCTAATGTATGTAGAAGAATGATTGACAAAGAACACTTGATGGCAGTCCTTGAAGAAGAGGAATGCCTCACAGCCGACGGCTTTGATGATGCCCTTGTAGGATGTACTTATGGGGCCAACGTGGTCGCTGTGTATGACATCAACAAGATGATTGAGGTTTTGATTCAGGAGGGCCTAGAGTACGACGATGCAGTGGAGTTCCTTGACTACAACGTAGTTGGTGCTCACCTTGGAGAGAAAACACCTATGTACATCAATTTTGTCACAGAAGAAGTTCACAACGATTGAGGCTGCGAAGCGCTTGATGTCGTCGATGGAGGCTGCCATCAACAACATGATAGACGAGGTCAAGAAGCCCGTTGATCCAGAGATCAATGGTAGCGCCCGCAAAGCAGAGCTACAGTCTATCAAGCAAACGGCCACGGACTGCAAAGAGCTACTCGTTGAGCGCCAGCGGTTAGAGCAAATGATTAAAGACCTTAGCAACAATGGATCTATCGAAGAAGCCAAAGACTACTCAGGAGGATTTGCCGAAAGGTATTCCAAGTAATTGGCAAGAAGTGGTTTGGGAAAAAAATAAAACACAACACAAGTTCTGGGAAGAATCCTGGAACGAGGAACACGAAGACTGAGTTGTTGGTTTTTCGTCAGGCGACCCTCTACGTAAATGGGTTTATCAACTGGGGCGTAGTTCAGTTGGTTAGAGCGTCTGTCTTATACACAGGAAGTCGCGGGTTCAAGTCCCGCCGCCCCAACAATTTGTTATATTTGTTTCATGAAGCTCAAAAAGCGAGACTATAAGAAAGAGTACGAGAAGTACGGAAAGGGCGGTAAGGCTAAGAAATACCGTGCTTTTTTAAACAAGATCAACCGCCGTAAGGGTACATACGGAAATGGTGACGGTCTCGACGAAGCGCATGTGGGCTCGTCTGACAAAACAACACCTCAGTCTGAATCTAAGAACAGGGCCAACAATAGACCCGTTCGAAGACGGAGCAGATGATCGCATGCGCCCGTAGCTCAGCTGGATAGAGCAACAGCCTTCTAAGCTGTGGGTCATAGGTTCGAATCCTATCGGGCGTACTAAATTAAATTAACATGGCTAAAGGACAAGTAACTACATACGAGAAGAAGAGGGTTCGCCGAAAGGGGGTTCATGCTAAAACCAAGAGCTCAGTGAATAAGGCCTCTAAGAGCTACAAGAAGAAATATGCTGGTCAAGGCAGATAATCATGACGAGGATATTGTCGCAATTTGTCCCAACGGTACGCAAGGTGAAACTGTTTCAGTTGGTGATCTACACATTGCACTTCCCGCTCAGCCTCCGAAGAAGAAAATTTTCGGATATGGCAAGCCAAACAACATGCAGCTGTGGCAAAGGCAATCTATGCCAGAGGAGCTGTCTAGGGTTAAGAGCATGGATGAGTGGGCCGAGACCCCCAGAGAGTTTCGAGAAAAGTTTCGTCCATATATCGAGGAGGAGTTTCGACGTAGGCGTGAAGGCTTTTGGTTCTATAACGACGGTACACCTACGTATATTACGGGTCGGCACTACATGATGCTTCAGTGGACCCGAATGGACATCGGGTATCCAGACTATCTAGAGTTCCAAAAAAATATATTCGTACATTTGGCAGCGTGTGAGGCGGACTCCCGATGTATCGGGCAGCTCTATACAAAGTGCAGACGTAGCGGGTACACGAATATCTGCTCGTCTGTTCTTCTTGACGAAGCCACGCAAGTCAAAGACAAGCTCTTGGGTATACAGTCAAAGACTGGTAAGGACGCCCAGGAGAATATATTCATGAAGAAGGTTGTTCAGATGTTTAGGCATTACCCCTTCTTCTTTAAGCCCATCCAAGACGGAACTACCAACCCTCGTATGGAGCTGGCTTTTCGAGAGCCGTCTAAGAGAATCACGAAGAACAACAAGACTACGCAGACTGGGGAGGCTCTTAATACGGTAATCAACTGGAAGAATACCACCAACAACGCATACGACGGTGAGAAGCTACACCTCTTGTATCTGGATGAGGCTGGTAAGTGGGAGAAGCCCACAGACATTAGAGATGCCTGGAGGATACAGAGAACCTGTTTGATCGTCGGTAGAAGGATAGTGGGGAAAGCTATGGTGGGTAGCACCGTCAACCCTATGGACAAGGGGGGTAAGGAGTACAAAGACCTTTGGAGAGATTCAGATCCTGACGAAAGAAACAAGAACGGTAGAACCAGGAGTGGGTTGTATAGGCTTTTTATACCTGCGTATGAATCCCTAGAGGGGTTTTTTGACAGGCATGGAAGGGCTATACACTCTGATCCAGACGAAGTCGTTCCTGGCATAGACGGGGAGGACATTGTTTTTGGTGCTAAGACGTACCTTAAAAACGAAAGAGACAACTTAAAGAACGATGCCTCAGAGCTTAACGAGGTTGTAAGGCAGTTCCCCTTCACAGAGGATGAAGCCTTTCGCGACAGCATAGACGGTAGTCTATTTAATGTCGGTCATATCTATGAGCAGGTTCAGTACAATGATGAGTTGTTCCCTAATCCTGTGGTAACAGGAAACTTTGTTTGGAAGGGTGGGGTCCAAGACACTGAGGTTGTCTTTAAGCCTGATGCAGCTGGTAGGTTTAGGATAGCCTGGATGCCGCCAGTAGAGATGAGGAATAAAAAGAAGTTTGATAGAAACAAACGTATTGCACCTAATGCAGAGCTGGGGGTAGGCGGGGTTGACTCTTACGACCTTGATGCCACCGTCGATGGACGGGGGTCTAAGGGGGCGCTACACCTGTACAACAAGTTTCACATGGAGCATCCCGCTAACATGTTTGTTGTGGAGTATGCGTCCCGTCCGCCTTTAGCTAAAATCTTCTACGAAGACTGTTTAATGGCTGCTGTGTTTTACGGTTACCCTATCTTAATTGAGAACAACAAGTACGGTATCGCAAGACACTTTGAATCAAGGGGCTACGATGGCTACTTAATGGACAGACCTCGTCATCTAATGAGCGCTAATGCCAAGGTAAATGTTAAGACAAAAGGCATCCCTTCAAACTCACAGGATGTTATACAGGCTCATGCCCATGCTATTGAGGATTACATACACAATCACGTAGGCGTAAATAGAGAGACTGGAGCTTACGGCAACATGTACTTCAACAGAACTCTAGAGGATTGGATAGGGTTTAAGATCAATGACCGTACTAAGTTTGACCTTACAATTAGTTCTGGTCTTTGCCTTCTTGCCGCGCAAAAAGTTAAGGCTAAGAAAAAAGAATCAAGGCTTGACGAGAAGCGCTTTTTCCGCCGATATGAGGTACGGGGATGATTTGCTATATTTGCAGTAAATCAGCTGTAAATGTACAACAACAAGAACTCTAAGTCTGGGTTCCCAGATCCTCTTGCCAGTTCTTTAGAGAAGCAGGATAGGAGTTACGGGCTGCAGTATGCAAAAGCTATTGAGAGCCAGTGGGGTAAAATGACGGACAAGAGTTCTCTGTACGGAAGCAGAAACGAAGTATTCGAAAAGAATAGACGGTACGCTAACGGAACTCAAGATACTACAATATACAAGAAGCTTTTGACTTCTTTGAACCCCAATGGTGGGGAGGGCAGTTTGTTGAACCTGGACTACACGCCAGTTCCTATTCTGCCAAAGTTCGTTCGCATTGTAGTAAACAAGATCCTGTCTCGGAACCCCTACCCCAACCTTGAGGCTGTGGACCCTTTGTCTTCTTCTGAGAAGAATAAAGAAAAGCAAAGGCTTAGGACCCAGGTGGCTGTAAAAAAAGATCTCCAAGATCTAAAACAACAAACTGGTGGACTGGTACTGGATGTAGACCCAGACCAGCTTCCTGACTCACTTGAGGAGGCCGACATCTTCTTGGAAACAAACATCAAGACAGACGCTGAGATTGCCGCTCAAGTTGCTACGAACATGACGCTGTCATGGAACAACTTCAATGACGGGACATACAGGCGCTGCGTTAATGACCTTGCTGCGCTGGGTATGGCCGTTGTTAAAAGAAACAACGATCCTAATTACGGGATAAAGACGGAATACGTTGACCCTAAGATGTTTATCCACGGGTACACAGAGGATCCTTTCTTTGACGACATCGTCTATGCGGGTCACATTAAAGAGGTGACTGTCAGTGAGTTAAAGAGACTTGGCGGAAACGAGTTGTCTGAAGAAGACCTCAAGAAGATTCTTAAGGTGGCCTCTAAGAAGTCTGACAAGTATTCTCCTCGCAACGACTACAGGTCTTTTGACCGCAACACTGACTATAGCGAGTACATCGTCCAGGTTTTAGACTTTGAGTTTATATCCGTGGACTGCATGCACTTTGAGGAAAAAGAAAACCGTCACGGGAATGTCGGCTTCTACTACGAGGGCTTTGAGTTTAAGGAGCGTCAAGGGTCTGTGTATGAGCGTACTCCGCACAAGATG
>Ga0208919_1002002_pt1 | contig 11031 bp, 19 predicted proteins | sample 4_EtaG_FD_184076 | JGI IMG/M metagenome (GOLD analysis project Ga0208919, IMG submission 184076) | Marine viral communities from the Subarctic Pacific Ocean - 4_ETSP_OMZ_AT15127 metaG (SPAdes) (version 3) | ecosystem: Environmental > Aquatic > Marine > Oceanic | place: Pacific Ocean | collected... | reverse complement strand
TACGGCTGGTTGCCCAACCATGTAATTCTGTGTCATTTCAGCAGCTTGTTTTTGTCTTTCTGCTTCGGCAGCAGCGGCAGCTTCGGCAGCGGCAGTTTGTTCGCCTTGCATTTGTGCAATAAGTTCTTGTAGCTGGGTCATGAAATCGGGTTGTTGGGTGTCTGTTCCTGTGTCGGTCCCTGTTGTACCCGTTGTTTCTGTTGTATCGGTTGTCGCTGTATCCAATATAGTATCGTCCGTGGTCGGTTGACCATTGCCCACGGCAGCATCAACGGCTTTAGTTGCTGGATCACTAGCCAATTCTTTTTCTACTTCTTCTTTAGCAGCTATCTCGGTCATGCCTTCGCCTTGTGCTGCGGCTACGGCAGCGGCTATAGCAGCATCTATATCAGACTCACTTGTATTATTTACAGAAATAGAGTCAATAAGTTCTTTAACTACATCGTTATCTGATTGTTCTTCTTCGGCTGTGTCTGCATAACCATCGCCACTATATCCTGTAGCAATGCCTTGGCCACCGCTGGCAGTTTCTACGGCTGTGTTTACAGCTTTTTCTATAGCTGTTACAGGATCATCCCTTACCAAATCTTTTTCTACAGGTTGTTTTGTAGCGGGTAGAGCTGTTTCTACGGCTTTATCTACAGCTGCGGTTGTCTCGTCTTTAGTGTAGTTTTCATTTATAGTGCCGTCAGGGTTTCTTAATCCTTGTTCTATTTGCAGTTGATATTGCATGTCTAAATTATCAACTATACCGTCACCGTTTACGTCCATGCCTTCTACAAGAGGACCCACTTCGCCTAGATATTGCATGATGGACTCTGACGTTATTCCAGGTGACGTGGGTGACTCGCCAGAGTCCAAAGTCGTAGTGTCTTCAGGGGTAGTTGACGTAGTGTCTTCAGGGGTTGTTGCTGCGGCTAATTTCATAGCAGGGGTTTCTGCTCCTGGTTTTAGCTGCCAACCTGTGTTCATATCATAAGAAAAATTACCCGATTGTATGGCTGTGGCTGCGTCTGGGTATCCTGCGTCTTGCCACCATGCACTGCCAGGTGCGCCTGTAGTTGTGGTTGCAGGCATTTTCGTGACAGTTCCAGGATCTATTGTAGGAAGGTTCGAAAGGTCGATGCCCAAAGAACCAAGGTCGCCCATTGACTCTTTGTTAAAAACTAAGTTCCTTAAATTAGGAAGACCTATTGCCATCTTTTCTTGTCCTTTCTCTTTCTGCACCAACTTTCATTGCTGCTATGTCTTCTTGAGATTTTAACTTCTCTTCTTCGGAGCGATCTTTCTGTTTAAGCTTGGCTTTGTCCAGTTTGATCCTCTCTTCTGCGATCATCTTATCATCTTCATTTTCTTTTGCACGTATTGCAAGCTCTTGTTGTTTCAAGGTTACAACGCCATCATCACCAGGAGATAGTATTTCTTCTATTCTAGGCATGATCTGTTCCATAATCTCCAGTTCTAACTGAGCTTTCAAAGCTTCTTTTGCAGGGTTAGGTGGTGGAGGTGGTGGCATCATTCCGCCTTGTTGCATGCCTGGTATCTGTTGCATTGGCGGTTGTTGTTCTGGCATTTGTGCATCGGCTTGATTCTGTGCTTCTAAAGATACGTGTTGGAATATGTGCGATACCATAAGCGGTATTGTTGCTGGGTTAGTCATACCAGCACCTGACTCTAAGAAAGTAAGATGCACCTCTATATGTATCTGATGCGCTTGGTCAGGGAATGCCATGAGAGGTGCACCCATTAATGCGGCACTGTTCTCACTTGCGGGATCCATTGGAACGGGTGGTGGTGGATCTGGAGCAAACAATGCTTCAATATTTTCCGTACCTAACGCTTGGTACATTCTTCTGTATGCTTCCTTGATGTTGTGTATTTCAGGATTGCTTTGTACTAACTGCAGTTCTTGTTGTGCCAATGTAATACGTTGACTCATTGAGAAGAAGTTAGGATCACTAACAGGTATAACATCAACTCTATTGTCAAAGTCAGTTTGTTTAATTTGTTGATCACCGCCTATAACTTGGTATGGATATACAGGAGGCAGATACTCTGCAAACAATCTGGTTAATATCTTAAATTCTGTTTTCTGTGCGTAGTGTAATCTTTTGTGTACAGCGGACATGACTCTTGTGCCTTGCTCTAGCAAAGCCATAGTCGTGCCTACTGGCATCTCTTGATTACCTTCTCCCATCTGTAGATTAGTAATCGATGCAAATCTTTGTCCTGCTTCTACACAGAATCCTAACAGCTGTAGTAATGTCGCTGATGGTTCTTTATAAGGTAATGGTATTAGTGAATCTCTTAGTGCTCCGCCAGGTGCGTCTACGTCTCTGAACTCTCCTGGTTCTAGTGGAGTCTCGTCGTCCCTGATTCTAAGTCCCCTGGCCTTGAACCCAGCAGGTAAATTCGCCAGCGTACCTGCATCGATCAATTGTCGTAGGGCTCCAGTCGCGGTTCGAGACAAACCGCCAATCATGTGTATTAAGCCGAACCCATAGAACCCAAGGCCAGGGAGAAACTTGTAGTGTACAAAATACTGTATTTTTGTTCTGAGTGGATCGTTAGGGTTGTAGTTCCTTCTGATCGATAACACTTCGTTGGAAGCTCTGTCTATTGTAATGATGAAAGGTAAGTGGTATCCGTTTTCATCTTCAAAACCTGGTATGTCCATGGATACGTGACATTCCAACAACTCATACATCATGTCGTTGGTGGTAGCACTCAGTCCTTCTAGTTCATCTTCTTTGTCTATAGTGTCGCTGCTGCCTATATTAGTTTCAGCAGGTTGTAGTGGTATGTCTCTGTAAAATCCTGCGAGCTGTTGTGTTCTGATTTCGTTGTAGCTCATTTTGACTACGTGCGTCACTCTTTCACAAGTCTCTAGGTCACTAGCTGTGTACGGAACGACTAAATCTTCTACAGGTACGAACGTACTGACCGCTCTTTGTTTGCTTACATCATAGTAAACTTTCTTAAATGCTGTGCCTGCTAGGGGTAAATAGAACAGTAATTGGTCCATTTCAGGGGTATATTCATCCATTACCGTGGTTATTTGGTAATTCATGAACTCTTCTACCCTACGTGCTTGATCTTCAGTTTCAGGGGTTTCATTGCCCATAACCCTTGTTTTTACGGGTCCTTTACTAGGTAATAGCTCCTTAAAAGCCTGCGCTTGAAACTGAGTCACGGATTCAGCGAGCATAGGATGCGTTACGCCTGATGCTCCTGGAAAAGGTCTGTCTCTATCTTCATACTTGAAGCCAAGTAGATCTAGTCCTTTTACGTATGCATCTTCCCAATCGTGGCGACTTGCTTTATCTTCTTCATAATCAGTGACTAACTGAAAAGCAATTCGTCCTAGCTCGCCTTCGTCAATGTACTCCGCTAAATTCGCATCAAATGGTGTGGTGTCTATCGCTTGTTCTGCATCAGGGAAAAAATCTATCTGTGCTCCTTCTTCTGATAACTCAACAGAAATGTCCCCTTCACCCATTTGCATAGGTTCGTCAATTTGAACCTCTTCCCCGTCTTGTACTTCCAGATCAATAAGATCTGCCAACCTTTCTATGTTGGTTGGTTTGCTGTTTTCTGCCATTTACTTTTTGTGTACTTTTTGAACTGCAAAGTTTGCATTCATAGTCGCTCCTTTATGAGGAGTGAACTTGCCTGTGTGCTTCATCAGTTTAAAACTACCGTTCTTCTGCTTCATCCAGTGATAACCTTTAGGTGCTTTGACTCTCATTTAGTAAACTCCAGTAAATTTAGTGCCTCTCAATGAATCACCACCGCCACGACTTTTACCTTTACCTGCTCCAGGTGAAGGCTTCTTAGAAGTAGTCATGTTGGATTGTTTTGCATAAGGAACAAATCCTTGGTCCTTTATCTTTTCGCCTTTGTCAGCCATTATAGTCTCCTAATAATATTCTCTGATCCGTCTCGGTTGATTATCCTGCAGATCATCGTCCGATTCTAAACCAATAAATCCGCCCTGTCGATAACGCATTAGTGCTTGTGTGGTTGAGTCTACCAAGTCGTCGTGGTCTCCAAAAGGAAACGCCGCACATTCTTCTACTAATTCGTCCGCCCAACGTGTATCTGGTACGTATACCATACCTGATTCCAACATTGGCGCAACGGCATTTACCCTTGCAATTTTATCTTGTCCTTTGCCAGGTGAGTAATTGACTACAGGGATACCTGACTGACGTAATTCGTCCGTGAGCGGTAGACCACTGGCCTTGGCTTCTACAATAACTGTGTCAGGGTCCCAATATTCAAATTGTTTAAAGGCTTCTTTCTTCAACGTAGGAAAATCCCATCGACCTTTCTTAACATCTAGCAACAGTAAAGCTGGCCGCATAGAGTTCGGATCAGGGTAGAACACGCACCATGTCGTAATAGCAGAGAAGTCAGACGTTTCTTTCTTGGTGTAAGCTGTGTCGTACGACTGGATCACGTATTGCATTTCTGGCACTTCATCGTGCTCCCATTTTTGCCACCATTCACGTTTTAGTATCGCTCCTTCTTCTGATGTTGGGTTTTGCATCCACTGTGCTTCCCATTTGCTTACAGGTATAGAGGCTTTGACCCCTTCTAATTCTTCTATCTTCCAATATTCAGGCCATAAAGGTTTTTGACTATCAGGAAAGATTGCAGGAAATTCTACGACTTCCCACTGATCTGCATGATCTTCACCTTGTTTGTTTAGTAATCTGCCTGTTAAGTCCTTGATACTCCATCTTGTCATGACAATAACGATAGCTCCGCCTGGCTGTAGCCTTTGTCGGGGACCAGAACTGTAGTATTCCCAAGCATTGTCCAAGGCCGTAGGTGAAAGGGCATCTTGCTCTGAGTGAATATCATCTAATACTAATAGATCTGCACCACGTCCTGTTACCGCACCGCCAATACCAGAATAGAAAGCTTCGCCTCCGCCATTGGTTTCCCACCTTCCTGCTGATTTACTATCCGCTTTTAGTTGTACGCCAGGAAACACATCTTGATACAGCTCTGAATCTATTATGTCCCTGACCTTTCTACCAAAACGAAACGCTAGTTCTGCGGTGTGCGTAATCTGCATGATCTTTAACTTAGGATTACGGCCCAAGATCCACGATGGGAAAAAGGTAGAGGCAAATTCAGACTTAGTATGTCTTGGTGGCATGTTCACTATCAGACGTTTTATCTTACCTTGTGCTACCTGCTCTAGTTTTTCTGCAAATATCTGGTGATGTCTGCCTTCTACAAAGTCTGGCCACATGTGATTGATGTAGGTCAAAAAGCTTTCTTGTCCTTCACGCTGTAGTTGTTTGGAATTTAGTGCTTCAGTCAGTTCCAACAGTTCTCTGGTAGCTTCAGGGTACTGCTCGGCTAACCGCTCTAGGTTTATGTCAGGATTTTCCATGCCAAATATTTTGAAATTTTAAAATTTTTTGTGGCCAAATCGTTTTCGATGATTCCTATGATGAAGGGGGTAAGCCCATTTGTCAAAGTTTCTGGATATTCTCTCCATGTCTGTTTTCTTCACTTTAGTAGAATGTCAGCGCGTGTGCGCCAGGGGGGGTTAGGGGTACATGGTTAGATAGATATAAAAACACGGCTCGATCTTAATCGGCCAGGCGCGAATGGGCCATGGACCAGGGACTAAAAGAATATAAAAAGATTAATATAGTTGTTGACATTATGGGATATATCCTATACTATGTACTTACTTACATAACAAAGGAGAAAGTAAATGAAAGTAGAATATAAAATAACCTTCGAATTGCAAGGATACCCCTTCGGTAATCCAAAAGAATCTTATCTTGCCGAGTGTGTTTGCGCTCTTATAGATCAAGGTAAATCAACGGGAGAAGAATTTACAACCGAAGAACTAGCCCAATGTCTAAACTATGTTAAGAATCATATCGGCAAATTTGATCTTGAGGCCAGAGAGGTGAGCAAATGAAAGTAAATCGAAGAAGAAGAAAGATCAATATGTATACCGACTATTTCGGATTAATAATACCTGTATCTTCAATGGTCCTGGCTACAATAATGCTCGTTATTACTTCGTATTATATCGGCATTAGTTAGAAGATTAATTAACCTAAAAGGGAGGTCTAATAAACCTCCCTTTTTTTGTTTACATTATAAGATATATCTTATATAATTAACTTGTTAATAACAAAGGAGAAAGAAAATGATTAACGCAATAGTATTAGTAACAACATCAATGGGCCTGGTGGCCTTCGGTGGTCTCGGTTATATGTCAATGTATGATACCGTTTATACCCAATACGCTACCTGGTTAAATGTCTATTTAATCTTCATTAGCGGTGTTGGTTTAGGTGTTTGTATCATAGGTCTGTGGAATTCAATTACCGAAGTATACCTGGACTACAAAGACTAACTGAAGAGGATTTAATATCCGAAACGGCCTTCGGGCCGTCTTAGTCATAATAATAACAATAGGAGAAAACAAATGACCAACAAAACATGCGCTGAAAGAGTACAAGAAGAATACCAATCAATAGAAGATGATTTTATACAAGCGTCTGAGTTCTTTGATAAATACGAAGAGGCAACAGAGGGCGAGCAAATCGCCCTTAAAGTATTTTATAAAGATCTAAGCGAATATGAAGACTTCTTTGACTACGTGAATAACTACGGGCTTTGCTTTGACTACGTTGAGAAAGGCACGTTTACAGATCAAGATAGAGGATATTTCCGTTATCAGTTGTCCTGGGGCGGTCCTTCTGATGAGTTTAGAATATATGTAGACTATGATAAGCAAATCACCCATATAGATTATTGGTTCTTAGATTGGGGCGACGGGGCATCTATAAGAGTTGATGAAGATTCTTTATCTTATCAAGTGTGCGAACAGTTCACAGAGTTTCAAACGGAGGTGGCTTAAAGAACAAGAACACTTTCTCCTAAAGTGGAGGCATGGGTTTAACGGCTCATGCCTTTTTTATTGCCTGGCCCATACCAGGAACAGATTATTTTTGAACAATAGAAACGAGCAACGAGCTATTTTTGAACAATAGAAGCAAGCTAATAATTTTGAACAATAGAAGCAAGCTAATAAACAAAAAAATTTGAACAATAGAAACAAGCTATTTAATTCTTTGACGAATAGCAAACAACAACTGTTCTTGAACCTTCGACCAATCAACGGGGGACGACCGATAAAGGGGAGGCAACGACAGACCAAGGACTGCAAGTTCTCGTACTTGTTCGGGTGCGTACAGATAAACGTCATATTTTCTAGGGCTATCCTTCAAGAGGGACTTGACCAAGATAAAAGCTGGAGCATTCTTTCGCTCTTCATGGTAGGCGATTTGGTGCGGGGAGAGATTAACTTTATTACTTTTACTAACTTTAAGCTCAACAGTAAAGTAGATGCCCTCCTCAGTAGTGCCTAAAACGTCAGGAATGCCATGATTTACCCTAGACTCCAGCCTAATCCAAGAAAACGCAGTAAGGTTTTTTCTTACTTGTTGCCAGAATAATTTTTCGGGTTGAGCCACAGTAAAAACATTATAAACAAAGTAAAAGATTTTAGTTGTGTTTATGGGATATTTAGTATAGGATAACTACAAGGTTTAGGCCTTTTTATTAACAAACGGAGAACGAAATGCAAATAAGAAAATGGAACTATGGAAACTATAGCTCAGATAATTACGGGAGCCATACTCAGGCTTTCACAGATAACTACGGCAATGATTATTACTTTAGTTATGAAACACTAGTGGCAGTACAAACCAACAACGGAGATTTATTTATTCGTGAAAATGTTTGGGGACAAACTACAGGGAAACATCTTAATTGGATTAATCCCGATCATTCAATAAGGTTATCAGGCTCAGAATTTGAAACCGCTATCAATAAATTAAATCTACAATTGGAGGTCGCGTAATGGAACAGTTATTAAATCTAATAAATGAAATCGCAAGCAATGATGAGATGGAAACAGTTATCGACGCCATCAAGAAAAAACAAAAAGAACTGAAAGCAGAACTTACCTTAAAGGCTTTAAAAAGTTTTGAGGTAGGGGACAAAGTTCTTTGTAATGCTAGAGACGGAGTACACGAAGCTCTTATTACCAAAATCAACAGGACGACCGCAGATATAGAAATCGGAAAAGATAAATATACTGCCCCTCTTTCAATACTTGAACCTATGGAGGTGGCGTAATGGACGTAAAAATTAAAAGAAAAAACAAGCAAGCAAAAAAAGTTGTGCCTATTCAAGGCATGACCTCAGACGAAATTGTTAAACAAAATCTGTTACGAATGCTTCAAGAACAACACGAGGCCACCGACACAGATAGCGAGCCACAATTAATATTCGATTCGATATATTGGCTGGCTTACATGCACCTCAAAAGAGCAGAAGAAGCACCTCAAAAATATCACCTCATTGTAGGACTGTTTAACGACGCAATAGGCTCAGCAGTCAGAGAGATATTTTTAGAAGAATATGGGGAGGAGGACGAATGATAACCCTAAAACAAATACAAAATATCGCAGAAGATATTATTGCGGATGATGAATGGATTAATGATAGCCATACACAAGCAGAACATTCAGGCGTAAAAGCTGGATTATATGCTTTGATACATCATTTAGAAGAGACACAGGAGGAGGACGAATGAACGAAGAATATTGCGAGCATTGTGGTGAGACCACAGACGATTGCCCAGGTTATAAGTGTTGGATATAGGAGAAGAAAATGGCTACATTTTTAGCAAGAAGATATGTTCTTGAATCGATATGGGAAGAACAATGGGTAGAGTGCAAAGCTGAGTCTTTAAAAGAGGCGAGAGCTAAATTTAAGGAAGGTGACTGCATTATTAATGTTACTAAAATGGGTGACCTACACGAAACCAATCTTCAAGTTGAAGTTGACGACATACAAGAATTACTAGAGGAGTCTAATGATGTCTGACGACAATATAAATCCTTCTTACTACAAGAAAGGCATAGAGACCACGGACTATATACAGTCTCACGAACTAGGATTCTTGGAGGGTAACATCATCAAGTATGTTACCCGACACAAACACAAGAACGGCCTTGAGGACTTACTCAAAGCAGAATGGTACTTGAACAGATTAATTAAGGAGACAAGGAACCAATGAATTTACAAAAAATTAGGGGCGTAGGAACGCAGTATCTAAATTGTTGTGAAAAGTGGGTACGATATAATGTGCTTATATCTAACGGCCTTCCATTTGTGTATATAGACACAAACGAGAACGCAATACACAGTAACAAAAAATTGCATAAATTGGCAATTAGTGAAATCATTAACAAACTTACAGAGGATTTAGAATGACGAAGGAGTACATTTTAGACAAATTAAGTGGGGAGTATGTACTGGTTTGCTCAGACTCTACACGTCCAACTATACGATTAGGCACGGACGATTTAGAGGTAGCAAAGAAACGAGCAACACCCTACATGCAATTCAATGACTGAACTATACAAAGGCAGATTTGATTGCCACCCTACGTTTCAATTTGATTCCGATAAACACGGAACAATAGAGTGGACTTTAAAAATGGATCCGCCCGAAAGTATTTATTGGAAAACAAGCAAGATAAAAAAGAACTATATACGGATCACCAGCCAGGTAACGCCCGAACAAAGAAAAGAACTAACAAGCGAGCTTTACCTAGACTTAAACCCACCGAAGGAGAACCCAAAGAGGATAAAACAACTATGAAAAGAAGGATAGCGTACTTAGATAAATCACAAGCTAAAGCTGTGGTGCAAATATTCAGGCGTGGACAGTTGGGAGACCTAGCTGTGTTTTTAAAAATAGACAGCAAGAACGAGAACGGACAATATAAATTATGTATTGATTGCCCGACAGATACTCACCCACGACTGGTAAACAAGCTCCAGGACGTAGCGGATACGTTAGTGGAAACACACAAGCAAGCAATTGATACAATCACTTGGGAAGATTATGATGATAAAGACATAGCACCTGAGGAGGAAACACTTAGGGACTTTGTAGATATGTTAGGGAGCTACGACTAATGGATATGAAAAAAGCAGAAAAGCGTTGGGAGAAAGCTTGTCCAGAAGAGGCCAATGGACTGGTAAACAAGCGAGCTATGCCTAGAAGATGGCTAATAAAATTACAAGCTTACAAGCGCAAGAAGAAACAAGCTATTCAACAATAACCGCATCTTCTACTTCAAGCAGAGGTTTATAATCTCCGAGTAGCTTCTGTATTCTCTGTTTGATCTCTACTTCACTTAACGAATCTAACGTACCTGTTCTAACTTCTTTACGTTCCACATACAAACCAGCCGCCCTACCTCTTTGTACTTCTGCCGATACTGCCGCAGTAAGGTTGCCTTTATCAATGGCTTGGTCTCTGATTTTTGCTAACTGCCTAACGTGTCTACTAAAAGTTACCTCGTATTTCTTGTCCAGTTCTGCCTGGAGGCCTTGTATGTATCGAACCACAAGCGGGTACTTTTGTGGATTCAAGAGTTCCGAAGCCCTGACAGCTGCAGATGTATCGGCATAGCCAGCAGCAAGCGCGCATTCTGTTTGTGTCTTAGATCCATCGTTGTATACATATTCTTTAGCAAAAAGCATTTGCTTAGGCGTTAGATGCTTATCATTCTTACCTGATATGTTTCCTGATGTTCCTTTTGGCATTCGCGAAGTATATACCAAGGTAATAAAAAGTAACAAGTTTTATTATATATGGGACAGATAATACATAACTTCTGTCAGGTTAGCTCTAAACCCGCATTCTTTCAACATTCTTGGCACTTTCTAACCTGAGCTAACTTCTGTCAGGTTAGACGGAAACCCTTATAGGACTTATATTTTTACCACTTCTCACCCGAAAAATATATTTTCTAGCTTTTTGACGTATTCGTGAAAACTTTTTGAAATATTTCAGGTTAGGTTAGGTTTTGTTATATAGGAATAGAAACATTGCTAATAAAATCAATAGCTTACGATCTAACCTTACCAAAGTTAGAAGATTTTTATTATCAACAGAATCAAT
>Ga0208919_1002001_pt1 | contig 11034 bp, 10 predicted proteins | sample 4_EtaG_FD_184076 | JGI IMG/M metagenome (GOLD analysis project Ga0208919, IMG submission 184076) | Marine viral communities from the Subarctic Pacific Ocean - 4_ETSP_OMZ_AT15127 metaG (SPAdes) (version 3) | ecosystem: Environmental > Aquatic > Marine > Oceanic | place: Pacific Ocean | collected... | reverse complement strand
TACCATCTGTATTTCCTTGCACATATGTAGATGAAGTAGCACCTTCAACACCGTCTGCATCATACTCTAACGCATGTGGACTACCAAATACAGCAGAGTCAGCCCATGCTGTTCTAGCTAATGTGCCTATCGTCCATATTGGTCTTTGTGGTGAAGAGTCAAAGTAGTTATAACAAACCATTTTATTAACTACACCAGAGTTAGCTGTTGGATAGAACCACATAATTTCACCGAACAAGTTATTTAAACCTGCAGATATCATTTGATTACCAGAATCTAAATTAACATCATCGTAAACAAAGTCTTCTACCAAACAAGGTAATGATTCTAAAGCACCGGCATATTTAAAGAAACCGTTTTCAGACATCCAGTATGCAGCGCCATCTACTTCTACCGCCGCGTTCTTGCCAACTAATCCACAGTTCGTACCTACTTGCACAAATGAGAATGTAAAAGGTTGACCAACAAAACGCATTAAGAATAAAGCTGTATCTGTGTAAACATAGATCGCATCTCTACCTCTGATAGCCCCCATGATCCGTGATCCGTCGGCCAGTCTCTGTGTACCAGCGTCATTGGTTGCTGTAGGTGTGTACGTGTTAATGTCCTCAACAGTAGAAAATCTAATAAACATATCGTCTTGTGTAGACTTTGTACCAATCGTTGTTTCTGTTCCAAAAAATACTAAGTGTCGATCAGGTGTAGATACAATCATGTGTCTTGATGCAGTTGGTGCACCAGATATAATTGTAGCTCTTGAATTAGTTGCATCGGTAGCTGCTGAGTCCCATTCAAAACATTCGCCATCTACAATTAAACAAATTGCTTTGTCGCCAAAGTTATCAATAGACCACATACCAGGATCAACGATTAAGTCTCCTGATGCTGCTTCACCCCATGCTACGAAACTAGATGTGTTTGTGACTGTAGCTCCTGCAGTGTGTGATGCTGCTGTTGTGTTTCTTACACCTCTTGTTACACCTGTGAGTGTGTTTGTAGATATACCTGTGTAAGATATTTCTTCTGTACCTATTTGTATAAAGTTTGTTCCAGAGCTAGGAAACTGTGATGCATCGTTTAATGTTATACTTGTTGTAGACGCATCTATGTCTGCTGATAAGACTGTTGTAAAAGCTCCTACCTCTTGTCCACCCCAAGATCCAAGTGACCAACCAAAACCTTGTGACTGTACATCTGGTCCCACTCTATAATAATGTCTGGCTCTAATACCGCCAGAAGTTGTTGCACCAGATCCTGCTTCTGCAGAGGGCATTGTAATAGTGATTGTGTTAGACGATGGCACAGTTGTAGCCATAAATCTTATGTCATCAAAATCAGATGCACCAAAGTTAGAACCTGTAATAGATGAAAAGTTATCTAATAAAATAATATCTCCTGCTTGTATACCATGATCACCAGAAAAGTTTATAGTAACAGTTGCAGATCCGTTGGTCGTGCTAAATGCATTAGTGAGTGTGTTTGTAGATTTGATGGGATGTATATCATAAAATACACCGCCTGAATAAGCGTATAAAATTCTGTTTGATCCTATAATAGAGTATTTTCGACCCGCACTGTTAGTGAATTGATGTAGGGCTCTTGCTGCACCCGTCATGTTATCAGCGCCTAATTGTTTCCAGCCACCTATTTTTTCAGGTGTTTGATATCTAAAACGAACATTATCACAATCTATCCACTGTCCTTCAGCAGTTGTGGCTGTGATTTGTTTATTAATTCCAGGTGCAAAGCCTATCTTTTGTAGCATAGATCTCCAGATTATATTAGATTGCGTTGATGTTCAACGTTATTTGACTATTCCTAGCATAGGTCTTTTATCATACAAATTGCTCTTTGCAAACCTTCCATCTGCATGATTATAATGTAAGAATACTTGACCACATAATTTACCCTCAAAAGGCTCTCTCCAGTGCTCTAACTCACAGCCAGAATAAATAAGCATATCGCCAGGTTTTAGGTCTACTTTTACACCTTTGGGTGCACCAGGCTTATGTATGTTCTTATACTCGTCTATGACGTTGTTAGACCCCGTAGGATCGATAAATATAGGCCATGCATCTCCACCTAGGTTTAGTGTAGTCGATATCTCACAGCTAGGCCTATCTTTGTGTCTTCTTAAGATATTCCCTTTTCTATAGAGCCTTGTGTAAGAATAAGTAGGTACTAATTTAAGTCCTGTCTTTTTCTGCATCACAGCTATGGTTTTAACAAGTAATGTCTCCATTAGCCTATCACCATATTTAGCGTAAGAGTTAGGGACTTGTTCATCATTAAAATTACCTACAAGTTTATTGCCTGCATGAGTTACACCATTGTTTAACATCCAATGATCTGCTTCTGCTGATATCTGTAAATACCTATAAGCTATGTCTGCTACCTCTTTTGATATAGCACCACGTATAACTTGATATTTATTTTTCTTAAAACTCATAATCTTTATATACATTATTGTACCAAGGCGGCATGATAGTGTCGATGTTGCCATCTGACCCTCTTCTTACATTTACATTTTTATGTCTAAAAAGCTCTCTAATTTCATCATCCGTTTTTAATTCACGTCCCTCTAATTTAAATGTTGGATCATAAATATTAACAATGACCGGTATTGTTTTAATTCCTAAAATTTTAGCTGTAGCCATTCTATTATTGCCCACTATTATTTTTATAAATCTACCGTAGTCATTTCCTACTTCTGCATACAAAGGATCTATGATTCCGTGCTTTTTGATAGAATCAACTAATCTACTTTTAAATTCTTTTTCGTCTTTGTGAAACTCTGGTCGATCAATATATTGTATTTGTTCAAACGGTAATTTAGTATAAATTAAAGTTGTCATATTTGTATAAAATTATAAGATACAGATATTCTCCAGTTCTTTTCACCTTTGTCTGTATTCATATTTATATCAACACCATGGGGAAGCCAAGATGGAAAAAAGATCATACGTCCTTCTATAGGTTCGTAAGCACACACTCTCCATAATTGTTCGGGTAGATCATCTACCCTTCTAGGCATGTGTTGATTTGGTCCTGGTCTAGGATCTTCTAAAAATAGTTTACCTGAGTTCTTGGGCACTTTAATATAGTACACACCTGACCACATAGAGTTAGGATGTGTATGTGTTTTGTTATAGCTATAAGTAGGATTAATATTAGCCCACATATTACCTAATCCTAGTTTATCTTTTATACCATAATCAGCATTACACTCATAACCCATTTTAAAAAGTTCATCGATAAGAGGTTGATATTCTTTTCGTCTATCCATATCTGTTTTGCTATGCCAGCCAAAACCAGAATTAGTTTTTATTTCTCCTTGAGGATCTTCTTTACGCCACTTCTTTATTTCTTTAAATAAATATTTATTAAGTTCTTTAGCATTATCTAGATCTTTAAAATAAACAGCAGTTGGAAATAATATCTTTCTTTGGAGTTGACTCATTTAAACGGTGGTCCTCCAAACCACATCACCAAAGATTTTCTTACACCTTTTTTAACAGGTGCAACTTTGTGTCTTAAGAATGATGCAAAAAATATAGCTTGTCCTTGTTTCAAAGGCAGGGGTTTAGCATCTCCCAACTCTCCAAACAACAGATCCCCACCTGTGAATTCTGATGGATCTGACAATAAACAAGTCATAGATATTTTACGTATTGGGTGTGAACCGTCTTGACCAAAAGCATTTAGATCCATGTGCCAATCATAGAAACCTTTTTTAGGATACACAGTAAATTGTGCAGGTTCTGTAAGTGTAACACCATCAAAATAAAAATGATTTAAGTTTACAATAGATAATTGATTTTCAATAACTTTGTACATCTGTGGTAGTTTATTAAAAGGTATCCAAGATATTGTTGTCACTCGTTTCTTCGTATCGTATTTACCTTTCTCTCCACCACCAACCAAAGCTTTTTCAGGTTCACACTGATGACCTGCATCAATAATCATCTTACATTGTTCAGGTGTAAAGATAGGTTGTGTAGTTTTGGCAACATAAGACTGCCATCTAGGCATTCTAGGTATCATTCCATTTGCCCCGATCCAGTTCTTGAAGCTACGGGATTGTAATCAACATCCACATTACAAACTAATGTTCTTCTTTTTTCTTTTGTTCCGTTAAATGGGTACACACAATGTCTCATGTCATAGGGAAAAACATAGAAGTCTCCTATTTTCATATTAGGTGAATAATCTGTTTTAGAAAATTGTCCTGCAGCTGCACCAATAATCTGTAATTTACCATTCATTGGCTTATCTTCTGCTGAATATTCTACGCCCGTGTCTTTAGGTAGTTTCATAATCATTACCGAAGATAAACCTGTATAGAGTTTACCTTGATGAATATGTATCGGATTATATTCATGTGCTTTCATTTCATTAACCCAAATAGAATTTATAGATTTCTGTGTTGGACCTATCTTGTTCCAATCGGTGTAGTGATCAAAGATACTATGAAACCATTTCAGTATATCATCAGGTAAAAAACAGTGCTGATGCATCTTATCGTTGTTAGGACCAGAATAAAATAAAGATACTTCGTCTTGTATCTTACCCACTAATTGTTTGTTTGCTTTCGGTAATTGTTTCTTTTGTCTTTCGTAGATTTCATTAAGACCTACGAATATTTCCAGGGGGACCTGGTATTTCAAGACCGTCTGACCTAAATAAACAAAATCGAATTTCATTTTAATTTTTTAGTTTTCTTATCGTCTAAAGATAAAGTGTTGTCTTTCAAACCTTTTTCTAAAGCCTCTAATTGTCCCAATATATTAAACACTTCTGGTTGTGTTGTACCAGGAGTTATTGTTTCTTTCTGTCTTTGGAATCTTAACAAGTATGATTTAGCTTGGTGCGTGTTCACATCCTGTTTATCAAAGTTACCATCATCAAACTCTTTTTTAAGTTTAGACCAAGTGGCTACTTCTCTCATTCTATGTTTAGCAACTAATTCCATTTGTGCTTTATTATATAATTTTTCTTCTAGCTCTACTTGTTTAAGTTCTTTTTCTAACGGATCTTTTTCTTTTTTAATATCTCTTTGTATTTTCTTTATCTCAACCTCATTTTTTCTAGAATCAAATGACAGGTGAACTAAGTTTTCAAAGTGTGTGTTCTGTTCTCTTACAGACTGCCAATACTTTGCAGCTTTAGTTGGATATTTATTATCGGATAACACAGAGAATCTCATTTCTGTTTCTGTACGAAACATTTGTTTTTTCATCCATGTATCTTGTAATTCTGGTATTAATTTTTTAAAATTTTTAACATCATCCTTATCAAGGATATTAGTTAAATACTTTGACTCTGTTTCTAGCTTAGTAGCTATATTACGTTTTTCTTTTGACATTCTATCTCCTTTATTCATTTCTGTCTTCTTTATATACCTTTCTATATAAAGGTCAAGTCTATGATACAGTTACGTCGACTAACGCAGCAGTTGCTTCCCATTCTTCAGTTAATTGAGCTTTGGGAGATGGTGGTCCTCCTGCTACACATACCCCACTTACGGCAGTTCCTCCGCCACCTTGGCCACTTCTTGGTGTAGCTAAATCATTTAATTCTGACCATGTTGTTCCATTCCATATTTCAGTTTCATCACCATCACCAGGTTCACCTCCAGCAAATAAAGCTGAACTTGTATCTTTACCCATTGGTGCTCCCTGACTTCTACCAGAGTTTAAATCTCCTGTTTCTGTCCAAGTGCTTCCATTCCATTTTTCAGTATAAGCTCTAGGTGTAGGTTCACCACCAAAACCTAAAGCATCAGTATTTGTTCCAACACCGGCCATATATGTTCTTGTATTATTTATTTCTGAAACTTCTGTCCAACTAGTTCCGTTCCAAGACTCTACACTGTTAACATTAGTTGTTGTGTATCCACCAAAAGCTAAAGCGTTATCTTTATTATTTGCAGTGCCTCCTAAAAATCTTCTACCAGTGTTTAATTCATTAACCTCTGTCCAAGACGCTCCATTCCAAGTTTCAGTTTCATCTGTATTTCCAGGGGCTTTTTGACCACCAAATGAAATAGCCGATGTTTGTGTTCCACCACCAGCATGGCCTTGAACTCCTGTAGTTAAATCAGCTTGTTCTGACCATGTTGATCCATTATAAAATTCATTATTAGCACGGAAAGGACTTCCACCATATATTAATGAGGCAGAAACAGATGCTCCTGCTACTCCATTCATATTACCACCAGGTCTAGCTTCATTTAAAGTACCACCACTTGCCCAAGCTGTTGTTGGCGCTCCTGCAATTTTTCCAAAACCTTTTAACGTCGTGCCTCCAGATAAAAATATTTGACCCTCTTCTAAAGTTTTAGCTGTTACTGGTGTTACTGAAAACGTTTCTGTTGTACCAACAACCGAAGGATCTTGACCTCCATAATTTATTGCGGCAGTGCTACCACTATTTCCACCTCCACCAGAGTATTGAATAGCCGTACCTAAATCGTTTACCTCTGTCCACGAAGATCCATTCCAAGATTCTGTTTTTGCGGTTAGTGAAGGACCTCCTCCATAAAATAATGCAGTATTTACATCTCCTGCTCCAACACCATATCTTCTTCCAGTATTAACCTCTGCTATTTCTGTCCAAGACGCTCCATTCCATTCTTCAACATCTCTATTTTTAGGGGCACTAGGATTTTCACCAGAAATTTTTAAAGCAGCTGTTGATGTTCCAGCTCCTGCGGGTGCTGTCATTGTAGTATTAACTTCCGCTTGTTCACTCCAAGCTGAACCATTCCAAGTTTCTGTCTCATCTTTACTAGGAGCACCACTAAATCTAATTGCAGCAGTGTTAGTTGCTCCAGCCGAACCTAATTCATATCTCGCTGTGCCCATAGTTGGAGTATCAGTCCAACTTACACCATTCCATGATTCTGAATAATTTCTAACCGCTCCATCATAACCACCGGACACTAAACCAGAAGTGGTTGTTCCATTTCCTGCAAGTTGATCTCTTGCATTACTAATCTCAGCTTTCTCTGACCAAGACGTGCCGTTAAATTCTTCGTTGTTATTACTATAAGTTGCACCAGGGGGTTTTCTACCACCAACACATAAGGCTAATGTTTCTGATCCAGTGTATCCATACGCACAACCTGTTGTTATCCAACGAGCTGTGTTTAAACTAGGGGCTGAAGCCCAAGCACCACCTGGACCAGTATTAACAACTGGATCTGTTTCTTTTGTTTGTATTGTTAAACCTTTTACTTCTCTATAATCTGCCATAATTAACTCGTTGTTATCGTTTTGTTAGCTAAACCTACAATAAAATGTTCTGTTATATTTGTAGCAGGAGGTGTTCCTCTAGCAGCAAAAGCAGAACTTGAGGATCCAGCTGCACCTAGTCCTGTTCTAGCTGTGGCCATATTAGCAAGTTCAGTCCAGCTTGTACCATTCCATTTCTCTGTGTTAGCAGTTACTCCTGGTTGAATATCTCCACCGTAAACTAAAGCATCAACAGCGTTACTACCAGCGCAACCATGTTGACCTTTTCTAACCGTAGACATCTCTGTTGTTTCTGTCCATGATGCACCATTCCAAACTTCAACATTATCGCGTGCAGCATTCGGTGGTGTACCACCATAAAAAGATCCTCCAGTTGCTATTGCACTAGTGCTACCACCAGTTGCCATAATTTCTAATCTACTTTGATTAACTTCTGCAATTTCTGTCCAAGAATTACCATTCCATTTTTCTACATTAGTTAATGCTGATCCAGGAGCAGTTTGACCTGAAATTTTTAAAGCATCATTTGTTGTTCCAGATCCACCGTGTGATTTTGTTGCTGTGTTTAATTCTGCTATTTCAGTCCATGATGATCCATTCCAAGATTCATTTAAAGTAGAACCACTTGGATTTGTGCTTGGGCTTGCTCCACCAAAAGCTATGGCAGACGTATAAGGTGAATTTACAGAACCCTTAATATTATTTCGACCCACAGTTAAAGCAGCAACCTCAGTCCAAGCAGAACCATTGTATTGTTCAGCAGTTGCTTGAATAGGTGCTGGTGGTGTACCTCCACCGAAAATTAAACCTTCTGCATATGATTGTCCTGCAGAGCCACCTCTTTCAGTGTCTTGATGATTAGTGTTTCCACCGCTAGCCCATGCTGCTCCAGCAAAATCTAATATCGTTTCTTTAAAAGTGTTTGTTGTTGAATTATAAAATATTTGTCCTTCTAATTGTTTTGTAAATATAGCAGGTGCTGTAAATTCTTCTGTAGCGTTAGAAATGGCACTTGGAGTTAAACCACTAAAAGCTAAAGCCGCTGTGCTTGGAGCTTGATTAGCCCCACCAAGAGCTCTTCTTGAAGTTCCTAAATCAGCTACTTCTGTCCAGCTAGTACCATCCCAAATTTCTGTCAAACCTGAATTAGTTGGTGGAGTATATCCACCATGAACTATAGCGTCTGTTACACTTGCAACACCACCGGCTAAATAATATCTACCTGTGTTCATACTCGATATTTCAGTCCATGTTGATCCATTCCAACGTTCAGCATCTGCAGTAATTGTTGAACTAGGATTTGTTCTACCACCAAAAACTAAAGCTGCATTTGTTGTTCCACCAGCAGCTGTATCTCTTTTTCTAGTATTCATATCACCTTTTTCTGTCCAAGAAGTTCCATTCCATTCTTCATTAAGTGCTTGTTCAGGAGGATCTGATCCAGGGTCTGTGCCACCAAAAGCAATGGCAGATGTCGTTGACGTGCCCGCCCCTGCCATACCAAATCTTGCAGTATTAATTTCTGATACCTCTGACCAAGAACTTCCATTCCAAGTTTCAGCATTGTTTCTTCCACCTGAAGGAGAGTCTTGACTATAACCACCTGCAAAAACAGCAGATGTATAAGTTCCACCACTAGCCGCTAAAGATCTACCAGTGCCAACTTCACTTTTTTCAGTCCAAGATGTGCCGTTGTATTCTTCTACCTCTTGTCTAGTTCTAGGAGAAAAACTTCCTGGTAATTGACCTGCAATAGCTAAAGCAGCAGTTTGAATACCTACGCCTCCTATTTCTTCTCTACCCGTGTTCATATTATTACTACTAGCCCATGAACCACCTACTGCTTGAGACGCAACAGGATCGCCTGACAGTGTTTGAACTGTAAATCCTTTTATATTCGAATACTTAGCCATAGGTTAAAGACTATGGAAGATTATATACTACTGGTCTTGAACCGGCTTTATCTTTTTCTTCAGCAGATAATGCATCGTATGCAGTTTGTGCTGCTTCGATTTCACCAGTAACGATAGCTTGTGCTTCTTCTTTTGTCTTAATCGCACCGCTTACTTTACTGATCCATTGATCACCATAAAGATTATCGCCTACAACCCATACTTCACCAGGATGACCTGAGAGGTGAAACATTTTTCTCTCTTCGTGAGTAAAAAAGTTTTTGCCCCAGTTAGTCGCTGTACAGTATTTATATGCCATAGTTGCTTCCTCCTTTTCTTTGTTTATAAATCATAATTAACCCTGTGTCACGGTCTTAATTTCAAAATCAGGTATATTCCATTCTTCTGTGGCTGCTGTATTTGCAGTTGAACTAGGACCGCTAACTCCTGCCGCATACAACTGAGTTGAACTATTTGCTGAAGAACCATCTCCAGAACCAACTCCAACATTATAGCTTCTTGAAGTGGCTAAATCATTAGCTTCTGTCCAACTTGTTCCATCCCATAATTCAGTGTTCGTATAACGATTAGAACTTTGTCTACCTCCAGCAATAACTGATGATGTTTGAGATCCACTACCCGCTGATAAAAATCTTGCAGTGTTTATCTCGGTTGTTTCACTCCAAGACGATCCATTCCATTGTTCTACTTGATTAGTTATAGAACCGGTATCACCTCCTGCAATCATAGCAGCAGTTTGTGTGCCTATGCAATATCCCATAGATCTATTTTTTGCTGCGTTCAAAGCATTTACCTCAGTCCACGAAGCTCCATTATAAGATTTTGTTTTTGCAGTAAGACCTGGATTATTTCCACCGCCAAAAATTAAACCTGCGGTCTGAGATCCAGCACTTCCAGATTCTGTTTGCATTTCTGGTTGATTAGTAACTTCTGTCCAAGAAGACCCATTCCATTCTTCTACGTTAGTTTTATATGCAGATGGTGCAGGGACAGCTCCATCATAACCACCGGTAACTACTCCAGCAGCGGTTGTTCCAAAACCTGAAGCAGCACTTCTACCTAAATTTATTTCAGACAATTCACTCCAAGCTGTGCCATTATAACTTGTGTTAAGATCAACTATAGCAGTGGCTGAGTTTCCTGATACCATTAAAGAAGCAGTTGCCGTTCCGAAACCAGCGTATAAACTTCTATTATCAGGAGTATTTGTTCCACTAGCCCATGTTCCAACTCCTGCTCCTATAGTTTTAAATTGTCCTGTTGTAGAGTTGTAGTAAAAGTCTCCAACGATTCCTTCACTTGGATTTTCTGTACGGGTTTGAACTTGAAACCCCTTTATACCTTTATATTCAGACATAGCTATTATTTATCTCTTAATAGCCAACCTTGAGTTGAGTCTACGTAAACCAATGTAAAACCAGCTCTCTCGGTTGACACTGTTAAATCTGCTGCAGAACCCTGTATGTTGTGTGAGTTTCTTGCTACTGTTAAATTGTTAGTATCAAAAGTACCTGCGTAATCTATAAAAGTTATTTCATCACCAATCGTTGCGGATCCAGGTAATGTTGCTGTGAAAGCTGTTGATGTTGTATTACAGAAATATCCTTCTCCTGCTGCTGCAGTGAAGCCTGAAGTTTTAACAGCTTGGTATGATGTACCACCTGATACTTCAGCAAAAGATAATTGACCAACACCCGTTGTGCCTGATCCTGTAACTGATGCAACTTTTAAAAATCTATCTGCTGTTACGTTACCTGTAGGGAATTTTAATGTGTAAGATTGTGAACTTGAGTGGGCCGGACTTTGAAGTTTAATTCCGTGGGAGTTGGACTCACAATTTAAAACTAGTGTTCCAGGGTTTGTAT
>Ga0208919_1001999_pt1 | contig 11042 bp, 11 predicted proteins | sample 4_EtaG_FD_184076 | JGI IMG/M metagenome (GOLD analysis project Ga0208919, IMG submission 184076) | Marine viral communities from the Subarctic Pacific Ocean - 4_ETSP_OMZ_AT15127 metaG (SPAdes) (version 3) | ecosystem: Environmental > Aquatic > Marine > Oceanic | place: Pacific Ocean | collected... | reverse complement strand
AGGAACAACCCCAGCAGGAACAGACAATGTAACCGTACAGTTTCTTGGTGACGTTGTTGACTTTGGTGAACCCTCTGATGACTCTGTATCTACCGCTAAGATTCAGGACGATGCTGTTACTGCGGATAAACTAGCAAACTCTATTAATACTGAGATTGCAGCCAACACCGCTAAAGTAACAAACGCCACACATACCGGAGATGTTACAGGAGCAACGGCTCTTACTATCGCTGCTGATGCTGTTGATATCGCTATGCTTAGTGCTACAGGTACGGCGGATTCAACGACTTTCCTTAGAGGAGATAATGCTTGGACGGCTGTTGTTGCTGGTATAGGTACAGCAAGTCAATGGAAGGTTGAGAGTTCTATTGATACAGTAGATGGTGAAAATGTATTTAGTGGGACTTGGGCAGAGGTAGGCAGGGTTGGTAGCGCAATGACTGTTTCTTCTGGTGTATTTACATTCCCGTCAACTGGAATCTGGAATATAGTTGCAAATCTCAGCGCAAACAGGAGTTCTTCCTCGCCTTACTGGCAGTTTAGAATATATACAACCACGAATGATGGAGGGGCGTGGACTCTTAGTTATAACTCTAGTGAAGGGTTTTATGGAAGTGATGGTTATGCTAACATTACAAATGCATATACATTTGATGTGACTGATGTTTCAAACTATAAGGTTAGGTTTGCTTGTGAGTTGACAAGCGATAACGGGGTTGCAACAACAAATCCCAATTCGCCAACTGCAATATTCTCAAGATGGGGGGATACCTAATGAATAGACCAGATCATATTATGGATGTTATGCGTAAACAGCATGGTGGGTGCTGGTATAGTTTCGGTGGGAAAGAGCCAGTTTATGAGAATATAGTTCTTGATCCTTCTATTTGGGACAACGCAATAAACGATACTGTTCCTAACCCCTATGAAATTCCAACAAAAGAGTTTCTTGAATCTGAACTTGCGCGATTACAAGCAGAATATGATTCACAAGAATACGCCCGTAACAGAGCAACAGCATACGCATCTACTGGCGACCAACTAGATATGCAATACTGGGATAGCGTCAACGACACAACGACATGGAAAGACCATATAGCATCAGTTAAGGCACAATTTCCAAAGGTATAAATTATGGCATTAGAAAGCGCAACATACATTGATGGTCTGGTAACAAGCAACCCTACGGGATCAGATAATATCTCGCAGGGTGATGAGCATATACGGCTTATAAAGACCGTACTAAAGAATACAATACCTAATGCTGCTAGTGCTATGGTGTCTTTAGTGAAGGTAACTAGACTTGAGGATAATTCTACTGTAAGTATACGATCTGCATCCATGACTGATGCAGCTACCTTCTCAATTACAAAGGTTAGCGCAACCTCTAATTTGCTTATACAGGCAAGTCTATTTGGAGGTCTTTGGGCTTATGCAACAGCACAAACTGGTGAGGCTCAAGTTTATAACGATACTGATACGGCAGCTATAGGATCAAACTGGAAAGCAGGTGGACAATGGAATAATCTTGGCTCAACCTCTTCTACAAATAATGAAGTAAGAGCGTGGACAACGATGACCGTACTAGAGTCTACGCCGTTATCAGCAGGAGTTAAAAGCATAAAGATTCGCGCTAACTGCACCAATCCCGGCGATGGGGGGATTTCTACTTCACAGTCTATCCTAACAGTATGGGAGATTGAACAATGAATAATGATCTCTGGGGCAATATTATATATAAGTTATCGGGTTCTGGTTTTGCTATATACGGCGAACTGAACAACGAGAATGATTACAACAGTAATGTTGTGTTTGAAGATATATCCAAGAAACCTGCTTGGTCTGATGTTGAGGCTGGCAAGGATGGCGAGGGCTGGATAGTTGTAAGTGGAGAACGTAAGGGTAAATTGGAGTCTTGTGATTGGACTGTACTGCCGGATGTTCCAATGTCTTCCGAGAAAAGAACTGAGTGGGAAACTTATAGGCAAGCGTTAAGAGACATCACCTCACAGTCCGATCCTTTCAACATTACTTGGCCCACTCCGCCAGCATAATGGCACTTATACCTATTACTAATGTAGGTCAGGTAGGGATAATACAAGATATTCCACCTTATAACCTTCCACCTAATGCGTGGTCCGGTGGAAACAATGTACGGTTTCTTGATAATGGTGTAAAGAAGGTCGCGGGTTATGAGGCTGTTATGGCTACAGTTCCTTTTGCTCCCTATTACCTCCAACCATTTTTAGATAATGCTAATACTTACTACTGGATAGCCTACGGCGCGACAGATATTGCTGTCTGGAATGGTTCTACTTGGACTGATGTTACTAGGCAAACTACCCTGACACTAAATGGTGCAGTTTCATCTGGTGCTGGCTCAATCACAGTAACTGCTGGTGCAGCTTTAACGGCCCTTCCTGCTACGGGAACCCTCCTTATAGGTAATCAGGATACATCTTCAGCTACTACTAATGCGTACGAAAAGCTAACTTATTCTGCTAGGGACACTAGCACTGGAGTTATAACTTTAACAGGTACTCTATCTAGTGACCACCCAAACTCATCGGTTGTTACTCCAGAAGGGACTACTAGCACAGTAGATCATGACTATAGCGCTAACTTAAAAACTAACAGATGGCAAGCTACAAATCTTAACGGTATTATTGTGGCTACCAATGGTTCTGATGGCGTTCAGACATGGCCTTTAAATGCAAGTGCGATTCCTGAATTAACTGTTCCCTTTAGAGAAATTAGGAATTGGCCCTTTGGGGATAAGTGTAAAATTATAAGGTCTTTTAGAACTTTCCTTGTTGGTTTAAATTGGACAAGAAGTGCTATAGAAGAAACAAGAATGGTGAAGTGGTCTACAGAGGCTTCCTTTGGCTCTCCCCCTGTAACATGGGACGAGAGCGATGCTACCCTAGATGCTGGTGAGTATCAGTTAGCAGATACTCCGGGGGATATTATAGATGGCATGGCGTTTGGTGATTCATTTTTAATCTACAAAAATGATGCTATCTATATTATGAACTATGTGGGAACCCCTTACATATTTTCATTTAAACTTCTCAGCCCAACAATAGGATGCTTAACAAAGAATGCTTTAGCCGAGTTTGATGGCGGTCATTTCTTCATAGGTAATTCTGATTTCTATGTGTGTAATGGTCAGGGTGTAAAAGCCTTGTTACCGGAGAAGCTAAGACGCACAGTCTTCGACAATCTTAATGGAGCTAACGACAACTATAAGAAATGCTTTGTTGCAGCAGATTATGTAAGAAATGAAATGCTTGCTTGTTATCCTGCCGGTAGTTCGACAGAAGTAAACAAAGCTGTTATATGGAATTGGAAAACAGACACCTTTAGTCTACGAGACTTACCTGAGACTTCTCATATCAATTCAGGTATTGTAGCTATAACTGCTGCAACTACATGGAACACTGTGACAGGTACATGGAATACAGGCTCAGGCGCATGGGGGACTGGTAATTATGACAATGTTGCAGAAAATCTAGTATTTGCAGATGTTACGAATACAAAGATTTATAGAGATAATTTAGGGAATAGGAACGATACCGTTAATATGACCTCTTACATAGAAAGATCAGGTTATGACCTTGACAACCCATCAGAACTAAAGTTTGTATCTGCTGTTTATCCTGAGATGGAAGTGAGTGGTGATAACTCTGTTAATTTCTATATAGGCTCTCAAATGTCTACTGAGGGAGCAATAGATTGGGGTAGTGCTATTAGCTTTAATCCCAATTCTCAATCTAAGGTTTCGTGCAGAGCTACTGGAAAGTTATTTGGAGTAAAGATAGAATCTTCAGGGGATTTTGATTGGAAGCTTCATAGCCTAGCCTTTGAGGTGCAACCTAGAGGTAAGCGTGGTATAAGGTCGTACTAATGGCTAACGCCCCATCAAAAAATATAAAGAGTGTGAATAGGTGGTCACCTAATCCAGCACCTGTTTCACCAGATCAATTACCAGACTATCTATTTTCTGAACTAAATAAACTAGGTTCTGTGGTATTTAATTTAGATACTTTTAGACTTGAGCCTACCTTTAGAATACCTGTAAAGCAGCGTGACGGTGATGTACGATATGCTGATGGAGTCAAATGGAATCCGGGTGGAACTGGAGAGGGTATTTATGCTTTTTTTAACGACACATGGAATAAATTGTAGGGAGATATATTATGTATGAAAGAGGAATGATGGGTGGGCCACAAGGAATGATGGGTGGGCCACAAGGACCACCGGATGGTAGGGGTATTGGTGGAATGAGGGGTCGACAAGAAGAATGGTTTGGCAGAGGTGGCGGAGGTCATCCCGGATGGGAAGGTCACCCCAGTATGCGTGGGTCACAACCAACGCCTCCACCCGGAATGGAAGGTGGTGGATGGGGCGATCTGAGGGGGCATGTACTAAGACCCGGAGATGAATTCTGGGAACCTTGGATGGGTGAACAAGGTGGTGGTGGTATGGTTGGGCCGATAGGTGCATATCCAAATATGCCTCCACAATTCCGAGGAGGCCCACCGGCTGGAATGGGTGATTTTAGGCAGCCGGGTTTTGTATCTGGTGGTCCAGATGACCCAGCTAGGGGTGGCAGTGGTTATTGGGGTGGTCGTGGAATGCCCGGTGGATTTGGTGGACGACCTCCGGCTGGCCCTCCTATACTTAGACGACCTGGAAGAGATCGTTACTAATGGCTTGGGGTCAAGGTGGTCAAGGTGCTGTTGATCCGGGAGGCTATGGGGATACCAGAGATAGGGAAGGTGTTAGAGATGATATAGCTGAAGGCATGGGTCTATTAGACCTTGATCAGGAAGCTGCTGTAGCAGCTATGAATGCTAGGATGAATGCTATAAGAGAGAGTGATGCTTATAACGCCCATACTTATGGTAGAGATACCACACCCTCTATTTGGTCTACTTCCCAAGTTAAGCCTGTAGGGACTGCTGGTGACCCTAGAAACATTGGTACTAAATTTGGAGATTGGTTTGAGAAGAACAATGTTATAATACAAGCTTTACGTGCTTTAGGTATAGACGCTCATTTAGATCGCTCTATGGACCATGATCCAGCAACTGATCGTGATGATTCATGGGCTATACATCAATGCGAATCAGCAGGAGGCACATGGGATGGTGGTCAATGTATTATGCCTTCAGATAGCAATGGTAATGGTAATGGTGATGATGATAACGGCGATGATGATGGTGATCCAGTTGATTACGGAAAGTTTGGCAAGCCAAATCCATTTGCTAGTTTAACAAGAAGAAGGCAAATGTGGTATCATCCTATGATGGGTGGCACAGGGCATGGTCAAGTCTATGATCCTTATTCTGGCGAAAGACCTGATTATATAGATGCAAATATTTGGGATTATGCACCTCCTAGAGGTGGGGCTGAGTTATCTAACTGGGCTACTGCTTTAAGAAGATGGGGGAGTGGAGAATAAATTATGGCTCAAGCAACAGCAACATCGCAATTAGCCCCTTGGCTGCCGCAACAAGATCATATTAAATATGGTTGGGGTGCGGCTAAAAACCTATTTGATGTAGGAATGCCCGGTTATTATCCCGGAGCAACTGTAGCTGGTTTCGATCCTTCTCAGACTTTGGCGCAGCAGCAAAGTTTGAAGTATCTTGGTGGTCCGGGTCTACAGGGTATGATGAGTGGTTCACAAGATGCTCTTAATAGATCACTAGGCGGTTACACTGGGTTTTCGCCTCAGCAGCAATCAGACTTACTAGCTGGTAATGTAAATACTGGTGAAGGTTCTCCATTTGGTCAGATGACAGATGCTCTAACCCAAGGTGTGCAGAAGAATCTAGGTGAAAACATACTACCCGGATTACGGTCTAGTATGATAAGAGCGGGTCAGATGGGTGGTGGTACTAGAGGTGATCTAGTTCAGAATAGGGCCATCTCAGATGCTGTAACTCAAGGTCTTACTATGCCATTAGCGCAGATGTATGGGCAAGCTTACAATCAGGCTCAAGGTATGCGAATGCCAGCAGCCCAGCAGATGATAGGCCAGCAACAGTTTGGTCAAAGACAAGCAGGACAAACAATGTCTCAACCACTACAGATGTATGGTGCTATCAATGCTGTAGGGGGAGCAAGACGGAACATGACGCAAGCACTGATAGATGCTGATAAATCACGCTATGAGTATGAGTCTATGACACCTTACCAAAACCTTGACAGGTATCAAGGCGCTACCTCAGGTAGTTGGGGTGGGCAGGGTTCCGCATCATATCCTAAACAATCCAAGTGGCCCAGCATAATCGGTGGTATACTGGGCCTTGGTATGAACAAATTATTCTAGGGGATCATTATGGCATGGGCAACAGCAGGAAGTACAGGACTCAGTTTTCTACCTAAAGTAGCGAAAGGTTTACTTGGGGCGTCAGGTCTTGGAGCCTCTGGATTATGGCTGGGTAAAGATTGGTTTGGTGGTATGGCGCAAAAATACCCCGGTTTACTAGGTTTAAATCCTGCACTTACTTTAGGTGCTGCAGCTAAAGCTACAGAAGGTGGTTTTAAAACTGGTCTAAAAGGTTACGATGCAATAGGGGGTTACCCTAAACATGCTAGTGGCGCATTACCAGTAGCAGGGTTTAATAAGAGTATGGAGGATTCAGTAAAGAAAGCAACTACAGAAGTAGATGATGAAGAAGAAGACCCATTTAACTATAACCAGTTATTCATTGCTAGTATACTTAAAGGATTGAAGCAAAAACCACCAGCGCAGTCTAGTGGCAGGGCAGCAGGTACATTTATTCCAAAGCCTGATCTACCTAGAATGTCGGATTATGACACAAACAAAACTTATTGGAATATAGGATAAGATTATGGCAGATACATGGGGCAGTATTGCAAGAGCAATGGAAGATACGAGGGACTCGCGACGAGGAGGTGGGGTTCAGGGTGATAGGGCGCATGAAGAAATGTATCCCGGCCATCGTCAAGCAGCAAGAGATGCTAATGCACACGGGATTATGGGCCTTATTTCTGGAAGACACCGAGACTTTATAGAGGATAATAAAGCCCAAATGAGGGAGTTAGGTATAAATCCAAGCCATACAGATCGGGAAGGTAATCTAACTGGTCGTTATTCTAGCGGTGATTGGGCAGCTTTGCAGGATGCGTTAGCAGGAGGTACTGTCGAGGTTGATATTTCTTCAATACTTAATCAGGACACCTCGAATATCGGACCTCTAAGTGACTATGGTTATTCTGAAGAGGATGCTGGGCAACCAAGAGAACTAGGCAATATCAGGCAATGGGGTACACAGAGTCCTAATATGCCCGGCTCAATGGCGCTTGACCCCACATGGGCAGGTGGTCTAAGAGGTGCGGGTTTAGGTGCGGAGATGACTCCGGGTAGAGATTTAAATAGATTATCAAGAGAATCTATTTTTGCTCCCGGCACAGTACCCGGTAATATCACTGGTACTAGAGCCTATCTCCCCGGTAGGATGAGTGTAGGCGAAGCGCGTAGAGCCAGAGCCATCCGTAATATGTCTCTACGAGATCGGCAAGAAGCTGGTATTAGTGAAGGAGAATACTCTGAGTGGGATAGAATATCTCGTCAATTTGATGAGCGAATGGCGCGAATGAAAGATAAACTGCGTGATTGGGATATAGAGGATAGAACTAAACGACCCGGTATTATGGGCGGTGGACCCTCAACTCACATCCAACCTAATTGGGCAGCACTGGAAGAAGATATGGCTAGACGAGCAATGCGTGACGAATTCATTGGTAGGGACGAACGATAATGGCAGCTGCAGCAGCCCCATTTATTCTTAGAGGCCTTCTTGGAGCGAGGGGTTCTAGTGGTTTAATGAACCTTCTTAAACCACCGTACCGTAATCCTTTTAGAGGCCCAAGTTCGACACGGACAGGAACCAAGTACCCTAAAGGGGCAAGAGTCAATAGAACTACTGGGGTGCCGATGGGTGGTAAGCCAGTTATTTCTCGTGATCCGGGTGGTATATTTTATAGAAATCCAATGAGAACCATGTACGGTGGGCTTGCTGCTGGTACTGGTGCTGCTGGTCTTGCGTATGGTCTTCTCAGTGGTGATGACAAACCTGCTGAGGAAACCACTGGCCCATCTGCTGCAGACATTATGAGAGCAAGAGAGCAAGCAGAGAGTGATTCACTAGCAGAGAAACAACCTTCTATGTCAGCAGGTCATAGGACTGCTTACCTAAAGAAACGTGATAAAAGATTAAAGAAGGGTATGAAGCAACTCCTCAACCAGTACATGATTATTGCTGCTGTTGCTCCAGAGGAAGCTGATAATTTCCTGAAGGCTGGTATGAAAATGATGGAAGCAGACCAAGAATTTAAGGATGATATATACAACCAAGATATCTATGATACTATATTCCAGCCGGGCAATATGCCGGGTTCAGGTAGGGAAGCGTATCAGATGCTTATTCAAGAAGGTCTTGATTCTAAAGAAGCTATGAAGGTAGCTGGTGATTACCATGATCTTGTTCCTGAGTACAAAGAATGGCAATATAAAAAGAAAGAAGATATAAAGATGGATAGTATTTTAAGGATGCCGAGGGACAAAGCTATTCAAACTTTGATAAGTGCTTGGGCAAGTGATACTTTTAATACTCCAGAAAACCTAAAGCACATTGACCCAACAAGTCCTGAGGGTCGGCAAAAGTGGATTGAGTATGCTGATGCTACTTTAGACTTAATGCAATCAGGTGGTGGCGGTGCTACGAGTAGTGGACAAATTCTTAGTGATACTAAGAGATCATGAGAGAAATAGCTTTTGCCTACAAGGGTAACAAGTTTGATATAAAAGTAGATGATGCTTTTTCTAAGTTACCTGAAGCTGAGAAGGTAGCTAAACTAGAACGATACATTGAAGGAAAGTATGGAGACAAGAGAGCGTCCTCCAAAAAAGAAGACAAAGGCATCCTTGACTATCTAGCCCTTCTTGAACGACCTTCTCAAGCTATAAAGGTAGGGTTAAAAGAAAGTGATCTGGGTGGTAATGTATTCCGCGCTATGGGTGGGGTAGACTTAACTCCAGAGGAAGGTTTCTTTACGGGATTAAAGAAAGGGTTTATGGGTGAGGATGAAGTACGAACTCAAGACTTTCTCCCTGACGATATGAACCCTGTACTTAAAGGCGTTCTAGGCTTTGCTGGTGATGTAGCTACAGACCCTCTCACCTACATGGGTGGCAGCATCTATAGGGGTGGTAAGGCTGTGGGCAGAGGAGTCAAGGCTGCTACACCACGCTCGGTTGCTGATTACCTTGGTAAGAAAAAAGATGCGATGCTTGACGAGAGTTTCCTTGGTGGTGGCCTTCATGCTGTAGCCAGAGGGTTAAACCGTCCTATAGGTAGAGGCAAAGAAGTTAGAGCGCATGGCGTATCTGCGGCTGAACATACCGCTAGACGTACCCCAGCGATGATGAAGGCTATACAGGAACTAGGGGATGCTATAACAAGGAGAGCATCTGATACTGGTCAGGATATAGAGAAGGTTAGGAATGCTTTTTACAACCTTACGGAACGACCCGGTACTTGGACCCAAGACAAGTTTACTCCTTTAAGTATGGAGAATGTTAGAAGCTCTAGGCCAGAGTTAGCAGATCAGCTAGCAGAGTACGAGAAAATTTTAGGTGAGGAGTTAACTGGTGAGGTTGATAAGTTCAGAGCCGTTGCCGAGGATATGCTTGAGATTGAGAAGGCTTACAACATACCTGTCCATCACTTAGACGAAGGGACTCCTAATCTATTTGATGCTATAGACCCAAACACAGGGAAGCCAAGTCAGCTATATACTAAAGGTTATTTCCCGCGGGTGATGACTCCATTTGGAAAGGAGTTAAGCAATAAGAATACTCTAGTGAAGGAGGTCGATCCTATAACTGGTAGACCTAGTTTGGATGCTGGGTATGCGTTACCTAGGGCAAATCAATCTATCCTAGATTCTGCTCAACGAGAGATGCTTGACTTCTACGGTGCTAAAGTTCCTAACCCAGCAGATAATGTTTGGGACATGGCTTACACTTCTAAAGTCTATCATACTGATCCTGTCATTGCATGGACTAAACGCTGGAACCAACATAATAACTCTCTCCAAAGGAAGTGGTTTGCTGATGAGGTTACTGATTCTGATCTCCTTTATAGACAAACAGGAGGAAAGAAAACATTAGGTGCTATTCGGCAGCATGGGTTTGGCAGGTGGTTGAGAAGGAATCCTAACGGTGCTGGTTATCAACAACTTACCTTGAATGAGTTTGGTAATACCGCTTGGAAAGAACTCGATCAGGATATGTCTGATTGGACTACTGTGAACTTCATGAAAGACAGGCAGATGAACCCGCCTAGATATTATGACCAAAGACTTCAAGAACTTACAGAGCATTATGAAAAGATAGGTGTTACTGGTGATACTCTTTTAAATAAAGATTCCATAAATGCTATAAGGATACAAGCAGCCAAGCAAGCTGCGGATGATGTTGAACAGTTAAAGAAGATGGAGACTGTACAGTTTAGAGTTCCTAAACAGATTGCGAAGCAGATGGAAAACGAGATGTACATGATGGCAGGGGAACGTGGCATCAATGACTTCTTAAAGTTCTATGATAAAACTCAGGACGCATGGAAGTCTTGGACACTTGCTATACGACCCGGCTACCATACTCGTAATGCTGTAGGTAATATGCTTAATGCTTATATGGTTGCTGGCTTGGGGAAAAATATACCTAAAGCTATCACAGCGTTTAAGGATGCCGCTAAACTACAGTATTACTCTAGGTTTAGTGGTGATGATATATTCAGGCAACAGACCGCAAAAAATTTAAGGAATATTAGAGGCACGAAGATGTCTGCTGCTGACAGAGCAGCTTTAGGTGCAATGCCCAAGATAAATAGTAATGCTTGGTCTGCCCCTGATTTCTCCGGTACAGGCTTCTCCATGAGTGATATATCGTCCAACGCTCAAGCAAGAGGTATCAGCGCTGGTCATTATCATAAGGATGTTAT
>Ga0208919_1001996_pt1 | contig 11045 bp, 9 predicted proteins | sample 4_EtaG_FD_184076 | JGI IMG/M metagenome (GOLD analysis project Ga0208919, IMG submission 184076) | Marine viral communities from the Subarctic Pacific Ocean - 4_ETSP_OMZ_AT15127 metaG (SPAdes) (version 3) | ecosystem: Environmental > Aquatic > Marine > Oceanic | place: Pacific Ocean | collected... | reverse complement strand
ACTTGATAATTTTTTTGATAGAATAGATGTTACACCTAATGTTGGTTTTGCAAAAGGAAGATTTGATAAGTCATCTGTATTAAGAAGATCAGATAATCCTTATATGAGATCAGCTTCAGAAAAATTATTAGAAGATACAGTTGGTAATAAAGATTTTTCAAGATCCATATTAACAGCAGACATACAAAAAAGTAATTATGCTGGAACTAGAATGACATCTTTTTATAAAGAGTATGAACCTGCGTTTGCTCAATACTTAACAGATATTGGTAAGACTACTAAATTTAAAAGTTATAATCTAAATGATCGTATGCAATTTTCCAATCTAGTATCAAGAGCTGTTAGAGGAGAAGTTTTAGATATACCTGCTGTTACTAAAGGAGCAGAAGCTGTTAAAAAAACATTTAAAAGAATGTTAGATGATTTAAAAAAAGATGGTGTTGAAGGAGCTGCTGATATATTAGATAATCCAAATTACTTTCCTAGACATTGGTCTATATCTAGGATGCAAGATGTACAAGAAAGAATTGGTGAAGATAAACTAATTGGTTTTTTAAAAAATTCTTTAGTTAAAGGATCAGATAATTTATCTGATGCAGATGGTTTAAAACTTGCTGGTCATATTTATCGTATGATTAAAACATCAAAATTTAGTGATGGATTTTCTGTAGATAGAATTTTAAAAACTACAGATGAAGATGAACTTCGTAATTTAATTACTGATTATACTGAACTATCTGAAAAAGAAATAAGTGATTTAGTTAAAGTATTATTAAAACCAACTAAACCTAAAGTTCCTGCTAGACTTTCAAGAAGAGCATCTTTTGATGAAACACATGAAGAGTTAGTAGACAATGTTGCTATAAAATTTAGTGATCTATTAGATAATAATACTGAAGGTGTTGTAGGTGCATACATAAATCAAATGTCAGGTCATGTAGCTTTTGCTAGAACTGGAATTAAATCTAAACAAGACTATCAAAAAATTTTAAATGAAATTAGAAAAGGTTATGAATTACCAGAAGTTGCTAAAAAATATAAAACTAGAACTGGACAAATAAGAAAAGATTTTGAACTAGCAACACTAGAAACTATTTATAAAAATATTATTGGTATACCTACTGAAGCAAATATTAAAGGGGGTACAGCAAGTATACTTAGAAATTTAAGAAAGTATAACTATGCCAATGTATTTAACCAGGTTGGTTTTGCTCAGATACCAGAGATGGGTAACATTATAGGAACTGCTGGAGTTAGATCATTTGTTAAATATATACCAGAGTTTAAAAATATTTTAACTAGAGCTAAAGATGGTAAATTATCTAATGAGTTTTTAGATGAAATAGAAACATTAGTTAGTGGCACAGGTTCAAATAGATTAGTAGATAGTGTTATTAATAGATCAGATGATTTTGCTGGAATGACAAGTAAAGTTGGTAAGATAGAAAAAACATTAGATGTTGCTACAAGAATAACATCTGACTTTTCTGGTTTTCATGCAGTAGATACTTTATCAAGAAGATTAGCAACAATTACTTCTTTTGACAAACTTGCTAGACACGCAACAGGAAAATTAAAATTAAGTCCTGCTGATATAAAAAGATATAGAAACATAGGGTTTTCTGACGAAGAATTACAAGCAGTATTTAGAAATATAAAACAAAATTCTTCATTTATAGAAGGTGGTTTGACAGGTAGGAAAATTAGAAGATTAAATGTAGATGATTGGGATGATCAAGATTTAGTTAATAAAATGTCTTTGTATATGAACAGACATTTAAGAAGAGTTATTCAAGAAAACAATTATGGTGAAATGATGGCTATGGGAGCTGATGGTTCTTTAGGTAAAACATTATTTCAATTTAGAAATTTTGTAACTACAGCATACTCAAAACAATTACTTCATGGTTTACACATGAGAGATTTTACATTCTTTAGTTCATTTATGACATCTACTATGTTAGCAGGATTAGTTTATGTTGGTCAGCAATATGCACAAGCTGTTGGTAAAACTGGAGAAGAAAGAGATGATTTTTTAGAAAGAAGATTATCACCAGAAGCAATAGGTGGTGCAACTTTTCAAAGAAATACTTACTCAACATTACTACCAGCTTTTATAGATACAGGAGCATATCTATCTGGTGCTGATCCATTTTTAAATTATAGATCATCTGGATTAGAAACTAATATATGGACAGGTAATCCAACTATATCATTAATAGAAAAAACTACTGGTGCTATAAGATCAACAGGAAAAGCTATTATTGATGATGAGTATGATTTTAGTAAAAGAGATGCGTATAAATGGTTGCGTATTGCACCATATCAGAATATGCTAGGTATTCGTAATGTTTTACAGTATATGATAGATGATTCTGATTTACCAAGTACATCTAAATAATATGGACAAAGGATAGATAATTTAATATAGAGAAAGTAATATGACAGTATCTTCAACTACAGTAAAAAATTCCTACTCAGGTAATTCAAGCACAACAGTATTTGCTTATAGCTTCAAGATTTTTGCGGACACAGATTTACAAGTAATTATCAGATCCTCTACAGGAACTGAAACAACCAAAACTCTAACCACGCACTACACAGTATCTGGTGCTGGAGATGCGTCAGGTGGTAATGTTACATTTACATCTGGGAATACTCCTGCAACTGGTGAAACAGTTGTTATTAGAAGAGGTGTTCCGCAAACTCAAGCGATAGATTATATCGCTAATGATCCATTCCCTGCGGAATCTCATGAAGAGGGTTTGGATCGTGCAACTATGACTATTCAACAGATGCAAGAGGAATTAGATAGATCGTTTAAAGTTTCAAGAACCAATTCAATTACAACACCAGAATTTACAGAAGATGCTGCAACAAGAGCATCTAAAACTTTAGGATTTGATAGTACAGGTAATGTATTAACAACAGTTGCAGACTTTCTACCTGCTGGTGGAGATAGTGCAATGTTTCAATATTCAACAACAACAACAGATGCTGATCCTGGAGCAGGAAAATTTAGATTAAACAATGCAACAATATCTAGTGCAACTGAAATGTACATAGATGATTTAGAATTTAATGGTACAGATGTTTCGGCATGGGTACAAAGCTGGGATGATGTAACTGGTAATGATACCAATAGAGGTAGAATAAGAATATCAAAAGCAAATACTTTAGATACTTGGATGGTATTTAAAGTTACAGGTGCAATCACAGATGCAACTGGTTATTCTAAAATAACTTTATCTTATATTGATACTGCTGGTACTTTTGCTGATGATGATAAAGTATTTATATCTTTTGTAGCATCTGGTGAAGATGGTGCAATACCAGGATATTTTTATAAGTTTGATACAGGTACATCTGATACAGATCCTGGTGCTGGAGAGATAGCATTTAACAATGGTACATATGCATCTGCTACAGAAATTTATATAGATGATGTAGATGGTCATGGTGCTAGTACAGCAACAGATGTTCAATCATGGGGGTCATCAACTTCTACAATCAAAGGATTTTTACACATAGTAGATATTAATGACAGCTCAACTTATGCAAGATTTAAAATTACTGCTGCGGTTACAGATGCTAGTGGTTATAATAAAATTACAGTTGCTCACTTAGCGAGTAACAATACATTTAGTGCTGCTGATGAATTATCAGTACACTACACAAGAACAGGTTTAAAAGGTGATACCGGTTCAACAGGATCTACAGGAAGCACAGGATCAACTGGTGCTACTGGAGCTTCGGGTACTAACTCACAACTTGCAATGACTTGGAGTTCATCAACTTCTGATGCTGATCCGGGTGCAGGTAAGATTGCTTTTAATCATGCAACTTTATCAAGTGTTTCAATTTTATATGTAGATGATGCAGATGATGCTAGTGCTGATATTACTTCCTATGTTCAATCTTGGGATGATGTATCTAATGCAGAAGCAAGAGGAATTGTAACTGTAACTAAAGAAGGCACACCATCTACTTATGCAACATTTAAAGTATCTGGTGCAGTAACTGATGCAAGTGGTTATACTAAAGTTCCAGTAACTCATGTAGTTTCAAGTGGATCATTCTCAAACACAGATGGTGTTGGAGTACATTTTAGTTATTCTGGTGCTGATGGTGCAGGAACAAGTTTATCTGGATCAACGAATAATACTATTGCAACAGTTACAGGAGCTAATGCTCTTATTGGAGAAGCAAACTTAACTTTTGATGGTACAGATTTATTAATTGCGAGTACAGGTAAATTATATCTTAATGATGCTGGTGGAGAACATATCAGCGGTAATGGTTCTATATTAAGTATTGCTGGTGGAAATGAAATTGATTTAACAGCAACAGCGATTGATATAAATGGAACTTGTGATGTTAGTGGCTTATCTACTTTCTCTGCTGCTAATGTAACACAACAAGCATTAACATCTTCTTCAAATGCTGTAGCTTGGGATGCTACTGCAAAACCAAACGCAGTTCATATTACAACAGAAAACACAACCTTTGCCGCACCAACTAATAATGTTGAAGGTGCATTTATTGCTTTAGAAATTAATTACAATGGTTCACACACTATTGCTTTTAATACTGTATTTGAATTTGCAGCATCAACTGCACCAACATTTACTTCAACAGATGGTAAGACAGACATATTAGTATTCAGATACAATGGTGCTGTATGGCAAGAAGTAGGTAGAACATTAAATTTAAGTGAGAGTTAAAATATGTATGCAATAGTAACAGATAACGAAATAACAAAATTTATTAACCATCCTAAAGCTATGGTTATAGGAGATGTGCAATATCCAGCTAAAATATTTTCTGTATGGTCAGCTTCTGAATTAAATGCCATAGGTATTTATGAAGTGGTCTTTGATAACAGCAATAAAAAAGATGAGAAGTGGTATATTAATACTAATCAATCTTTTGACTTTGATGGTAATGAAGTTACAGCTTCTTATGGTACTGCTACACCTAAAGCTCATGCAGATAGTTTATGGACACAAGATGAAATTAATGATGGTGATGCACCAGAAGGTATTTCACCAGGAGATGTAAAAACTAGAGGATTAAAATATAATTTAATACAAACTTTAAAATTACAAGTAGCTGGAGAACTATCAAAAACTGATTGGTACATAACTAGAAACACAGAAAAATCTACTGCTATACCAAGTGCTATATCTACTTACAGAGATGCTGTTAGAACTAAACAAGCTGAAATGGAAACAGCAATAACAAATGCAAGTAACACTCCAGCATTAGAAACTTTATACACTTACACAGAACAAGAAGATGGTTCTGTTACAAGACCATTAGGCGAACTTCCAACATTGGAGAGTTAATGATTATTCTTGGAACTAACTCCATAAAAGAAACTGGTTTTAATATAGCCAACTCATGTAGATTTGATGGTTCAAGTTCTTCATTAACTAAAACACAAGGTGCTTCTCCAAGTAGTAATTTAAAAGCTACATTTTCTATGTGGCTTAAAAAATCAGATCCAGATGCAGACCAACATTTTTTAAATGTTATTGTAAGTAATGATAATAGAACTTTTATAAATTTTACAAGTGATTCGGAATTACAAGTTGCACAAAAAGATGGTGGTTCAACTTCTTTTCACTTATCTACAAACAGAAAATTTAGAGATGTATCAGCTTGGTATCATATAGTAATTACGTTTGATACAGCAAATGGAACAGCTTCTAATAGAATTAAAATATATGTGAATGGAGTTCAAGAAACTTCTTTTTCTACAGAAACATATCCAAGTCAAAATAGAGTAGTTAATTTATTAGATGAAACACCTATTAGTATCGGTGCTTATAATAACGCATCACATTATTTTGATGGTTATATGGCACAAGTAATTCATGTAAATAATCAAGCACTAGATGCAACTTCATTTGGAGAATTTGATAGTGATAGTGGAATATGGAAACCAATAGATATAACTGCATTAACAGTAGGAACTAATGGATATTTTTTAGATTTTGAAGATGCAAGTAATCTAGGTAATGATGCTTCTGGTGGAACAGATTTTACAGAAAACAATCTAGCCGCAACAGATCAATCTACTGATACTTGCACAAATAATTTCTGTACCTTAAATCCTTTAGATAATTATTATCCTAATGCAGCTTTTTCAGAAGGTAATTTAAAAATTGTTACAGGATCAGGTAGAGAAGCAAGTAGTTCATCAACATTTTATTTAACAAAAGGCAAATGGTTTTGGGAAACAAAATTTCTTTCAGCTTCTGCACCTTTTGTAGGTATTCAGCCAGTTGTTAGTTCTAGTAATACTGCAACAGCAGCAGTTTTACAAACAAATGGTTTAGGTATTTTAAAAACTGGAAAAGTTGAAACTACTGATGGAAGTGGTGGAAGTACAGTTCTTGCTACTTACAGCACATTTACGACAAATGATATTATAGGTGTTGCTTTAGATTTAGATGGAAATAAAATTTATTTTTATAAAAATGGTTCTATATTGGGTGCTTCTGGAGTTAGTATAACTGATCCAGCTTCAACAACTAATGGACACTATATGATTGCTGTTGGAACTATTGCTGGACAAGATACAATTTCAATGAATTTTGGCTCTCCAGCTTATAGTGAGAGTGGTGGTAATTCAGATGGTAATGGTTACGGAAATTATGCTGGATCTGTACCTAGTGGATATTATTCTTTAAACACAAAAAACCTAGCGGAGTATGGATAATGAGTTATACAACAATAGACGATCCATCAGCATACTTTCAGACAAAAATTTATAGTGGATCAAGCAGTGCTCAAGCATTAACTTTTGATGGCAATTCCGATATGCAACCAGATTGGTTGTGGTTAAAAAGAAGAAGTGCTGGTGGTAATCATTTTGCATATGATTCAGTAAGAGGTGCTAATAGATCACTTGTTCCTAATGATACAGATGCAGAAGATACAAGTGGAGAATCAACTAGCTATCTTACTAGCTTTGATAGTGATGGTTTTACTGTTGCTGGTGGTTATAATAATACAAATAATTCTGGTAGCACCTATGTTGGTTGGGGTTGGAAAAAACAATCTGGAGTATTTGATATAGTTACCTACACAGGAAATGGTAGCAATAGAACTATTTCACATAACTTAAATTCTATACCAACTATGATGATTATAAAAAATTATGAAAGTGGTGGAACTAATTGGTTTGTGTATCATGTAGGAATAGGAGATGCCTCAAAATATGTTAAATTAAATCAAAGTAATACTGAATCCACAAAAGCCTCTTTATTTAACTCAACAGCACCAACATCAAGTGTTTTTAGTTTAGGAACTGATAATGATGGAAATGAAAATAACCAAGATTTTATTTGTTATTTATTTGGCAACAAGCAAGGTGTAAGCCATTGTGGAAGTTTTGTCGGCAACAACTCAAGTGACGGAACATTTGTGCCATTATCTTTTAAACCAAGATGGATTATGATTAAAGGTATAAATATTGCAAGAAACTGGGGTATCAACGACACAAAAAGAAGTCCAATAAATCAAACACAAGATAGTTTATATGCAAATGTTAGTGACGCTGAAACTGGATCAGGTAATTATATAGATTTTACAGCATCAGGTTTTAAATTAAGAGATTCAGCTTTAACAATGAATGGTGCATACAATTACATCTACATGGCTTTCGCTGAAAATCCATTCGTAACGTCAACTGGTGTACCAGCTTGTGCTAGATGATTATGTTCGTATTTACTCACATAACCATCAAGAATAAAACAAGGTTTTAAGCAAGGTAATTATGGCAAATTTATATAAAAACTCAATGTTTGATTTAACAACTACTAATAGTACAGTTGTTTATACCTGTCCTACAGACAGAACAGCTTTAATTAAAACTATACAAGTAACAAATATTCATAGTGGAGCTAATGAGATAGAAGCATTTACAACAGACGCATCAAATTCTGGTGCAGTACATGAAATATCTCATATATCTTTAGCATCAAAAACTACTGAAAATTTAGCTAAAGGTACTATAGTTTTAGAATCAGGAGATACTTTAAAATTAAAAGCACAAACTGCTGACGATATAGCAGGGATAGTATGTGTATTAGAAATATTTGACGAAAAGAGTGCGTAATAATATATTGTTATTAATCATTTTTTAATGTATTTATGGAATTAGTACAAATACCAATTAAAGAACTTGATAAAGTTTGGGGTATGGTAGAAAAAAATATCAAATCTGCTTTAGCTTATTCAGGTCAACTTACCGATTCAGATTTTGTTTACGACCTAGCTAAACAAGGTAAATTTCAAGTTTGGGTTATTTGGGATAAAAACCAAAAAAAAACAAATGATAAATATTTTGGTGTAGTCGTTACTGAAATAATAAAAAGAAAACATGGTAAAGTATGTCATGTCTATATTGTAACTGGAAGGCAAATGTCTAAGTGGCAACATCTCATAAGTAGAGTTGAAGAATTTGCTAAAGACGAAGGTTGCAAAATGATGGAACTAATTGCTAGACCAGGTTGGCAAAAAGTCTATAATAATCATGGTTACAAAAGAACCCATGTTGTTTTAGAAAAACAAATTAAACAAGAGGATAAAATATGAGTTTTGGCGGAGGATCATCAGGCGGTAATACAGCAACAACACAAGGGGTAACACCTTATGCAGCAGCAGAACCTGCTTTAGGACAAATACTTTCAGAAGCTACAAATTTATATGGTCAAGGTGTAGGTGCAACTGGATATGTTCCACCATCACAACAAACTTTAACAGGACTTGCAGGACAAGAAGCATTAGGTACAGCTGCACAACAACAAATGGCTGCAACACTTGGTGGACAATATTTAAATCCTTTCCTTTCACCCTTATTACAAAAAACTGCTGGAGATGTTTATACTAATGTAGCACAACAATTTAGTGGTGCAGGTAGAACACCAGGTTCTCCAATGATGCAAAATCAAGTAGTTTCTCAAGTAGCTCAAGCTGCACTACCTTTAGCATTTCAAGAATATGGTCAAGAAAGAGGTAGACAATTAGGTTTAGCTACTCAAGTACCTAGTTTAACTCAAACAGGATCTCAATTAGAAAACATTCAAAGACAACAACAACTAGCTCCACTACAAGCATTACAACAATATGCAAGTTTAGCTACTCCAATAGCAAGTGGATTTCCAGTAACAACTGCTCAATCTCAAACACAAGCTAATCCATTCTCAACTGCTATGGGTGGTGCTTTATTAGGTGGATCATTCGGTGGAGCTCCAGGTGCTATAGTTGGTGGTATAGGTGGATTATTAGGAGGACTATTATAATGGATAAAATAAATAAAATAATTTACGATTTAAAAACAGACATAGATAATAATACATCTAAGTATATTATTATACTTGGTGTACTATTTGTAATTTCAATAATTTTATAAGGAGAATTTATGGCTGGTGGTAGAGATGCTTCACAATCCGATTTCGGTGGTTCATCAAGTGGTGGTAATAATAATTCTGATGGTGGAGATGCTAGAGAACAATATGGTGCTGTAGGTCAATATTCATCTCCTAGTCCTAGTCCTACTTCAAGTGGTGATGGTGGTGACAGACCAACTATGGCAGATATAGCTGGAGCAATAACATCTACACCTGATATGTCACATTTTGGAGATACAGGAGATATAATACAAGCAGATTTTACACCTTACAATGTAAGACCAGATACCATTACAAGTTTTTTTGATAACTATGCAGCTAATGTTAAATCAAATCCATTAAATCTTGGAGTAATTGGTGGATTAAAAACATTATATCAAACTCAACAAGCTAAAGATTTGTTAGGTTTTGGATCATCTGGATTTCAAGGTGGTGATGGTGATGGTGGTGATGGTGGTGATGGAGAACAAGCATTTATAAATAATGCAATATCTCAATTACCTTATGCTATGACAGGAACAACACCTCAAGATTCTATGGTCAATCAATACTTTAGTAATCTTGGCACATCAGGTTCAGGGTTAAGTTCTGATTTGCAAACTAGCTATAATAATGCTAAAAATAACATCAGTAGTATATTGGGTACAAATCAGCAGTTTGGCTATTCTACAGCTCCCTATGGCTTATTAAGTAGCATAAATATGGCAGACAACCCTTTCAATATACCATACTTACAACAAAGAGGATTAATATAATGATAGATTTTTCAGAAAGATTAAAAAAATTACAAGGTTTATTAAATTCACCAATGAATCAATCTGGTGGACTTTTAGATAAAATACCTCAAGGTGCTTTATTGGGTTCTGCTATTTATGGTCAAGGTATTCAAGGCAAAGATCCTTTTGCATCATTACTTCCTGCTGCTTTACAAACAGCACAATTACAAAAATATATGACTCCTAAAGCTAGTACTACAAAAGCTGTTTATAATTCAAAAACAGGTAAAACTGAATTTGCTACTGAAAGAGAAATTGCAGCTAATCCTAATTTATCCCCAGCACCTACAGGAACAGTAACAAGATTCAATACTGAAACAGGTCAAGTTGAGATATTACCAGCAGGTATGGCAGGACAACAAATTAAAGATCAAACAACAGCAAGATCAATAGGAACTCAATATGGTATATTAGAAGATTTTATTGGAGATATGAAAAATAGACTACCTGAAACTAAAACAGGAGCTGTTGGTATAGGTTATTCTGTTGTAGAAAATCTAGCAGATCAAACCTCACAATTAGCAGAAAGTTTAGGTGTAAAAGATACTTTAAAAATTGAAAATACAGAAGCATTAGATAATTATTTAAAATCAAAAGGATTTACAAAAGCTGCACAAAATTATGCAACAATGAAAGGTTCAGTTACTAATGTAGGTTATGCTTTAGCAAAAATTGCAGAACCTGATAACCCAAGATTATCTGAAGGTGATATTATAAGACAATTAGATAGACTTAATTTTGGTGGTTCAAGAGAAGTATTTGCAGCATCTTTAGATCAAATTTTAAAAGAAGAAGGAATAAGAGCTAAAGCAGAAATGCAATCTTTAGGTGGTGATATGTCTATATT
>Ga0208919_1001994_pt1 | contig 11062 bp, 11 predicted proteins | sample 4_EtaG_FD_184076 | JGI IMG/M metagenome (GOLD analysis project Ga0208919, IMG submission 184076) | Marine viral communities from the Subarctic Pacific Ocean - 4_ETSP_OMZ_AT15127 metaG (SPAdes) (version 3) | ecosystem: Environmental > Aquatic > Marine > Oceanic | place: Pacific Ocean | collected... | reverse complement strand
TGAAATAAAAAGATTAATTATTAACATGGCTCCACGACACACGAAGAGTGAATTTGCATCCAACTTTCTACCTGCATGGATGATTGGTAAACAGCCCGACTTAAAAATTATTCAAGCCACGCATAACGCAGAACTTGCTGTACGTTTTGGTCGTAAAGCAAAAACATTAATGGACTCAGAAGAATACAAAGAAATATTTCATACAAGACTTAGAGAAGATTCTAAAGCAGCAGGTAAATGGGAAACTGATCAAGGCGGCGAATACTATGCTGCTGGTGTTGGCGGATCAATTACAGGTCGTGGTGCGGATCTACTTATCATTGACGATCCACATTCTGAACAAGATGCGATGAACATGCAATCGTTTGACAGGGTTTACGAATGGTATACATCAGGACCGCGGCAAAGGCTTCAGCCTGGCGGTAGAATTATTTTGGTTATGACAAGATGGAATGTAGCAGACTTAACAGGTAAATTACAAAGAGCACAAAAAGAACCAAAGGCAGACCAGTGGGAAGTGATAGAGTTTCCTGCCATACTACCTTCAGGGAAACCAGTCTGGCCTGAGTATTGGAAATTAGATGAGTTAGAATCGGTGAAAGCATCTGTAGCTATTACCAAATGGAATGCACAATATCAACAAAATCCCACAGCAGAAGAGGGTAGTATTATAAAACGTGAGTGGTGGAAGCAGTGGCCAAAAGAAGATCTACCACCTCTTGCACATGTCATACAAAGTTACGACACAGCCTTTATGAAAAAAGAAACATCAGACTTTTCTGCAATTACAACATGGGGTGTATTCTACCCAAACGAAGAAGGCGAGGCAAACATCATACTATTGGATGTTGTAAAAGACCGGTACGAGTTCCCCGAACTACGCAGAGTTGCTAAAGAACAATACGACTACTGGCAGCCAGAAACCGTTATAATCGAGGCCAAAGCATCGGGGCTCCCGCTTACATACGAACTTAGGCAGATGGGCATACCGGTTATTAACTTTACACCTAGTCGTGGAAATGATAAACATACTAGAGTAAACGCTGTTGCGCCATTATTCGAGGCGGGCATGGTTTGGTATCCAGATCGTAAGTTTACTGAAGAGGTTATAGAGGAGTGCGCTGCATTCCCACTTGGTGAACACGATGACTTAGTGGATAGCATGACTCAAGCCGTAATGAGATTTAGACAAGGTGGCTTTGTGGAACATCCAGAAGACTACGATGATGAACCTGTATCCCACCAGCAAAGGACGTATTATTAATGGGCATACTAAACTTATTCAGAAGATTGTTTGGTACGGGTAAAAATTTACTTAAAACAGACGTAGCAGATGTAACAAAGACAGATGTAGGTCAAGTCACAGGTAAGTTTGACGAAACAACACAACCAGGTCAGTTTAAAAAACAAGGCGAGATAATAGATGAAGATGGTAATACGGTAGTTAAAGAATACAGTTATAACCCAGAGTCTTTTACAGAAACACAAATGCGCTCAGGTGTGGGTGCTTTTTCTGATGAAGCATTAAGTGCAAGATATGTTGACGAGGGCTTTGATAACACAATGTCTCTTGAAGAATTTATTATTCAAGAAAGAAAAATTACACCAGAAATAAGAACGGCAGAGTTACGAGACAAAGGTAAAATAAAATCCTTAGAGCCTAAACAAACAGGGGCAACATTTGAAGACGCTGATCCTATGTTGTCTTTAAAACTAACAGGCAAAGAACATCCTTTCATTGGAGCGCTTGCTCGATCAACAGGTAAAGAAATAGAAGAAGTAAAACAATCCATCGTCGATAGAATGAACGAGGCGTATCCGTCTGGTGATCCAAAACGTACAATGATTGATGATGACGACATGATTGGTGCTTACATAGATAATCAAAACATAATGAACAAAGAAGAGTTTCTAGCAGATATTATGGCAGAGGTAGGAGAGGCAAGTGACGATGTAGTAGAGGCAGGTCGATTAGCTCAAAGCATCGGCAAAAATGCAAGCCCAGAAGAGCTTAAATCAGTTAGAGACATGGCAAATGAAAGTGTAAGAATGTTGGATGAGATGGGTATTGATGTAAGTCGTGTTGATTTAGATTTAGTAAACAACACAGATGACATGATGTTGATACATCAAGAGATGTTAAAAATTAAAAAACTTACAGACAGTTTGCAAGGTGGTGCAGGTGCACTACCACCAGATCAATTAAAAAAAATTATGGAAGCTGTTCAAGCAGAGGCAAACGTAGATGTAAGAAGAGCCATACAAATGGCAGAGGACGCTATTTCACCAGGTGAGGTTGATAAAGCACAAAAACTACTTTTAGAAATTAGAGAGGCTCTTACAGAGTCTATAAGAACAGGAATATACAACTCACCGTTTGGTAGAACCAAAAATGCAAAAGGTGGTCGTGCTAAATTTTTAATGGGCTCAACAAAAATTGGTTCATACTTAATGAAACTTTTTGGTAAGATGGGCATGAAAGCACCAGATAAAATTGCAGATAAGAAACAAATAGAAAATATAATTAGAGATCCAAACACAGATTTGGAAAGAGTCTATAAAGATAGACCTAGCATGGGAACAAAAGCCACTCCAGAAAATCAACCAACTATTGACGAAATTAGAGATATGATACAAAACGACCCAAGGTATGATAAACTAACTGCTCAACAGATGGATGAAGTTGTAAAAAGAGAAACTACACGAGCAGATTTTGCATACAACATGGGTATAAAACCAGAAGATGTTGATGATAGTGTGGTTGATATGTTAATGATGGAAGGCTATGCAAATCGATTTGGAATGGCTAACGGGGGCGGAGTTGGAAGTTTATTTAAAAGGAAGGTAGCATAATGGCAATAGACAAAGGATTATTTCAAGCACCAAAGAAACCGACAAGGTCAAAAGTAAATATACCAGGACCTGATGCGCGAGCACTAGAAGTGCCTTTGGCAGAAGAAAAACCACCAATAGAAGTAAAGCCAACAGAAGATGGCGGAGTAGAAATAGATTTTGATCCACAAGCGATGGCGATGGAGATGGGTGATCCAAACGCTAACCTCGCTGAGATGTTGGATGATAGCATACTAGATGAGCTAGGATCTGAACTCATGGGTGACTACGAAGACTACAAATCATCTCGTGATGATTGGGAACAGTCTTACATTAAAGGACTAGACCTTTTAGGTTTTAAATACGAAGACAGAACAGAACCTTTCCAAGGCGCATCTGGTGCAACACATCCAGTATTAGCGGAAGCTGTTACACAGTTTCAAGCATCTGCATACAAAGAACTAATACCAGCTAGTGGACCAGTTAGAACTCGTATCATGGGTAAACACACAAAAGAAAAAGAAGACCAAGCAGAACGTGTAAAAGAATTTATGAACTATCAGCTTATGTGTGAGATGCCAGAGTATGAACCAGAGTTTGATCAGATGTTATTTAATTTACCTCTTGCAGGATCAACCTTTAAAAAAATTTACTACGACTCAGTTATTGGTCGTTGTGTATCTAAGTTTGTACCGGCTGAAGATTTAGTAGTGCCATACAACTCATCTTCTCTTGAAGAAGCAGACTCAATTATACACGTAATTAAGATGAATGCTAACGAACTTAGAAAACTACAGGTTAGTGAATTTTACAGAGATATAGACTTAGGCACACCAGCGTACACTGAAAGTGAAATTACAGAAGAGAAACAAGATTTAACCGGTGTATCTACGACAAACAAAGATGAAATATTTACTCTCCTTGAGTGTCATGTTGAATTAGATTTAGATGGCTTTCAAGACATGGGTGAAGACGGAGAACCAACGGGTATTAAACTTCCGTACATAGTTACCATTGAAGAAGGTAGTGGTGAGGTTTTATCTATTAAGAAAAACTATGATGAAGGTGATCCACTTAAAAAACGAAAAGATTATTTCGTGCACTTTAAATTTTTACCAGGACTAGGCTTCTATGGATTTGGTTTAATTCATATGATCGGTGGTTTATCAAGAACTGCTACAGCCGCGTTGAGACAGCTTCTCGATGCCGGAACCTTGTCTAATTTACCAGCCGGATTCAAGATGCGAGGCATCAGAGTTCGCGACGAAGCTCAACCGTTGCAGCCGGGTGAGTTCCGTGATGTAGATGCCCCTGGTGGAGATTTAAATTCTGCATTCATGCCGTTGCCTTACAAAGGACCAGACCAAACACTACTATCGTTGATGGGTGTGGTTGTACAAGCAGGTCAACGTTTCGCGTCTATTGCTGATATGCAAGTGGGCGATGGTAATCAAGGAGCAGCAGTGGGAACGACAGTAGCACTCTTGGAGCGTGGCTCGCGGGTTATGTCTGCTATACACAAAAGATTATATGCAGCGATGAAAAAAGAATTTATGTTAATGGGTGGCGTTTTTGCAGTATACCTACCTCCTGTATATCCATATGACGTTGTGGGTGGTGAAAGACAAATTAAACAAAAAGATTTTGATGCAAAAGTAGATATTATACCTGTTGCAGATCCAAACATCTTCTCACAAACACAAAGAGTGACGATGGCACAAACACAATTACAGATGGCCATGTCAAATCCAAGAATACATAACTTGTATAATGCATATCGTGACATGTATGAGGCGTTGGGTGTAAAAAATATAGACTCTTTACTACCACCACCAGCTCCACCAAAACCAATGGACCCAAGTGTAGAGCACATGATGGCTTTATCACAAAAACCATTTAAAGCATTTCCTGGACAAGACCATACAGCTCACATGAAAGCGCATTTATCCTTCATGGGGACACAAATTGCACGAACAAACCCGAATATTTTAGTTGCAGTGCAAAAAAATATACTAGAACACATAAGTTTGATGGCACAAGAGCAAGTTCAGCTTGAATTTAAGGAAGAAATAGGGCAAGTTCAACAAATGACAATGCAAATGCAACAAGCAGGTGGTCAAAACCCACAAATGAAGCAGATACAGATGCAAATTAAGAAAACATCCGACGAAATAGAGGCTAGAAAAGCTATGTTAATAGCTGAAACGACTGCAGAGTACCTAGAAGAGGAGAAAAAGGTGCTAAACCAGATCGATAATGACCCATTACTGCGTTTAAAAGCCGATGAAGTGCAAATAAGAGCACGAGAAGAGCAAAGAAAACGTGATGCAGACGAAGAAAAAAGCAATATTGACAGGTTAAGATTGATACAAAACAAAGATATTGCAGAGCAAAAATTAGACGAAAATGACAAACATCAGAAGCTTAGAGCGTCTGTTTCACTTGCAAAAGCAGGTATAAAAGACATGCAAGCAGCTGTAATAGAGGAGGAATAATGCCAGGACATACAGGCGCACACGGAGGAGATAAGCCAGGACCAAGTAGAGGTGGTGATAGAAGAGGCGTAGGAGGCATGACGCCAGGACCAGGTCCAGGCGGACAGATGGTTGGAGGTGCATCACCTCCAGGTCCAGGTCAAGCAGCAGCACAAGGCGGCACGACAGCAGGTTTTGCAGGTCAAGGAGGCTTTGGTGGTCAAGGTGGCGGCGGTCAATCATTACAAGATTTATTTGCAGCTCAACAACCACCAGCACAAGGCATTGAAACTATTCCTAACCTTCCAACTATTCCCACTAATGAAGAATTAATGCAGATGATGAATCAAACACCTTTTGGACCTCCCACAGCACCAAATACTCCTTTTTCACGATTAACCGAAATGCCCTCTTTTGGTTTTGCTTTTGAAGATATTTATGGAGAAGAAACACCAGCTTATGAAAGTGGGGAGAATGTAATCGATAATATACAAAACTATATAGACATGCTAAGCCCTGAGTTTAATACAGGTATAGGCACATTCAAGTTTGACGTAGACCCATTTAAAGAACAAGGATCGGTTAATTTTACAATGCCTCTTAATTAATTATGGCTATTAACAGATCTAAACTTAGCAAAACAACTGACAAAAAACAAAACAAAGTCAGTAAGGTAATGCGTGAATTTAAAAAAGGTAAATTAAATATTGGAAAATCTAAGAAAAAGGTTAAAAATAGAAAGCAAGCCATAGCTATCGCACTTAACGAGGCTGGGATAAAACAGAAGAGGAGACGCAAATGATCGAATCAATAAAAGAAAAAATCATGCACTATTGGACAGACCACAAGTGGGTCACTGTTGCAGTTGGTGTAGTAGTCGTAGTTTTAATACTAGGCATAATCACATAATCATATGATACTTGACGTAGTCAAACTAGCAATAGGCGCTGGCACACACATAATGAAAAACAGACAGCAGCGTAAAATGCTTGAGTCAGATGCTGCGATGTTGCATGCACAGAAAATGGCTAACGGCGAAGTCGAGTATCAAGCAGCTGTAAGGCAATCAAATGACAAGGGATGGAAAGACGAGTTCGTTTTGATCCTCGTAAGTGCCCCAGTGATTTTATTGATATGGAGTGTCTTTAGTGATGATCCACAGATACAAGAAAAATTGCATATGTTCTTTGAGCAGTTTAACAATCTCCCTTTCTGGTACCAGACGCTGTTTGTCGGCGTGGTCGCATCAATATACGGACTCAAGGGCGCAGACATTTTCAAAAAAAAGTAGATTGACTTAATTTTACATTAGGGGGAAAAATGGGGGGAGATAAACCCAAGAATCCGCTTGACGCATTCTGGGAACAATTAGGAGACAAGGAGAAAACATATGTCAGAAGCTACAGATCCAATACACGTGATCTACAAACTAAAAAAGACAATGCAAACCATACTAGACGGACTCGTGCAAACACTCGCAAACGGAGGGATTGACAGTATGGAAGAATACAAATATATAATAGGTAAGGTACACGCAATTGACCTTATAAATCAGGAACTCTCTAACCTGCTTGAACCAAAGGAGCCAAAAAAAGATGACAACATCACACGCATTAGAAGCTAAATACGAAGCTGAAGATAAAGAAACCAAAGAAGAAACAGAATCAACAAATTTAGACAAACTACCAGATCCAACAGGATGGCGTTTGTTAGTTATGCCTTTTGCAGTTAAAGAAAAAACTGAAGGCGGTATTATTATTGCACAAGAAACACTAGACCGAGCACGTGTCGCAACACAAGTTGGATACGTATTAAAGATGGGTGATCTTTGTTATGAGGACAAAGACAAGTACCCGACAGGACCTTGGTGCAAGGAAAAAGATTGGGTGATCTTTGCAAGATATGCAGGATCGCGCATGGAGATTGATGGTGGTGAGATACGATTACTAAACGATGACGAAGTCTTAGGAACAATAGATGATCCTAATGATATTCTTCACGCATTTTAACATAGAGGAGGATAACCTATGCAAGACGACGATTTAAAAATAGATGTCGGTGAAGCTGATGAACAAGAACAAGAGATTGATCTTGATGCAAAACCGGTAGAAGAAAAAGTAGAAGAACAAATAGAAGTTCAACAAGAGGAGCAAAAAGAAGAAGCACCTGTTGAAAATAAAAAAGCAGAACTTGATGACTACAGCGATGGTGTACAAAAAAGAATAGCCAAGCTAACTCGTAAAATGAGAGAAGCTGAAAGACAAAAAGAAGAGGCCATTCAATATGCACAGCAAGTAAAAACAGATGCAGATAATTTAAAAACTAGATTTTCTAATTTAGATAAAAGTTATACCGAAGAGTTTGAAAAAAGAGTTACAACAAACTTAGAGGCTGCTAAAGCTAAACTAGCTAGTGCAATAACTAATGCTGATCCAGAAGCACAAGCACAAGCTCAACTAGAACTAGCAGAATTAGCAAGTGACAATACTAGACTTGCTACATTAAAAGCAGCTTTTGAAAATAAAACAGAACAACCTGTTGCTACTCAAACTCAAACTCCAGCCGCTCGGACACCACAACCAGCAGCACCTGATCCTAGAGCAGACGCTTGGGCATCTAAAAACACTTGGTTTGGTACAGATAATGCAATGACTTATACTGCATTTGATATACATAAAACTCTTATAGAAGAGGGTTATGACGCTAATTCTGGTGCGGAAGAGTACTATAAAGAAATAGATAAGCGAATAAGACTTGAATTCCCACACAAATTCGGTAATAATGAGTCAACTACATCTGAACCAGTTCAGAATGTTGCAAGTGCTAGACGTTCGGCCGGAAAAGGACGCAGAAAAACTGTGAAGCTCACACCATCACAGGTAGCAATTTCTAAAAGATTAGGTGTGCCACTCGAAGAGTATGCGAAACAATTAGCCGCGAAGGAGGTATAAGCATATGACTAAAAATACAGAAACTAAAACTGTTAAAACTTCCCGCGCGAGTCAAACTCGGGCAAAACAAGAAAAGCCTAAAGTATGGACTCCTCCATCATCACTAGATGCACCGCCTGCGCCAGACGGTTACAGACATAGATGGATACGCGCCGAAAGTATGGGTCAAGACGACTCAAAAAACATGTCGGGCAAAATGCGATCTGGATGGGAGCTTGTAAGAGCTGATGAATATCCAGATAGTGATTATCCAAGTCTTAACGAAGGAAGATACGCAGGAGTGATCGGGGTTGGTGGCCTATTGCTGGCTAGGATACCAGAAGAAGTCGCAAAGTCTCGTGAAGAGTACTTTCAACAAAAGACAGCTGACGGAAACGAAGCTATCTCATCCGACTTACTGAAGGAACAGCACCCAAGTATGCCGATCAATGAAGATCGACAGACTCGTGTAACTTTTGGTGGCTCGAAAAACTAATTATTTAGTAATTCCTACCACCGCTAACAACAAACCTTTAAGGAGGATAACAATATGGCTAATGTAGATAGCCCTTTTGGTCTAAGACCTATCGGTAACACTGTTGGTGGATCTGACTTTCAAATGACGGAATATTTAATTCCGGACAACGAAAGCGCTTCAATTTTTCAGGGAGATCCTGTAGAGATTGATGATAACAATGCTGGATTCATTGCTGTTCAAGAAGCAGTAACGAATGTAGATAACATTGGCGTTTTTAACGGATGTTTGATTGACAGTGACCCTTCAACAGGGAAACCAAAATTCTCTAACTTTTATTCACAAACGAATATTACGCAGGGAAAAATAAAAGGATTTGTATTCGACAACCCGTATCAGAGATATTTGATACAAGGTGACTCGGCTACATCTTCAGCACAGACAGACGTTGGTAAAGTTGCTGACACTGTTGCTACTCACTCAGGTTCAACTACTACTGGTATTTCTGGTATTGAGTTGGATGTTTCTGATCTAGCAGCAACTGACGGACAGTTAAGAGTAACTGGCTTTACAGGCGATCCATCAAATAACGAAATTGGCTCAACTCATGCGAACTACGTAGTGTATTTCAATGAGCATGCCTATAACCATAACGAATAATAGCAGGAGGATTTAAATCATGGCTATATCAAGACAACAACTAGCTAAAGAGCTAGAGCCAGGTCTGAATGCATTATTCGGACTTGAGTACCAAAACTACGAAAACCAGCATACGGAAATTTTTGATATCGAAAACTCTGACAGAGCTTTTGAAGAAGAAGTGATGTTGTCTGGTTTCGCAAACGCAGCTGTAAAATCTGAAGGTGCTGCAGTAACATTTGATACTGCAAACGAAGCGTTCACTTCACGTTATACACATGAGACTATCGCTCTCGCTTTCGCAATTACTGAGGAAGCTATCGAGGATAATCTGTATGACAGAATCGCGACTCGTTACACAAAAGCACTAGCAAGATCTATGGCTCAAACAAAACAAATCAAAGCAGCTAACGTCCTAAACAATGGATTTAGCAGCTCATTCCCAGGTGGAGATGGCAAAGAATTATTTGCTACTGATCACCCTACACAATCTGCAGGGGAACTAAAGAATGAGTTATCAACATCTGCTGACTTAAGTGAAACTTCACTAGAGCAAGCGATGATTGACATTGCTGCATTTAAAGATGAAAGAGGCTTTAAAATCGCGGCTCGAGGATTGAAATTAATCATTCCATCTGAGCTACAATTTACAGCTGAAAGAATCTTAAAATCACCAGCAAGAGTTGGCACTGCTGACAATGATTTGAACGCACTATCTTCAAAAGGTATGTTGCCACAAGGATACGTGGTAAACAACTACCTAACAGATACAGACGCGTTCTTCATTAAGACTGACATTCCTAATGGAATGAAAATGTTCAACAGAGCAAACTTAAAAACTGCTATGGAAGGCGACTTTGATACTGGTAACGTAAGATACAAAGCTAGGGAAAGATACAGCTTCGGCTTCTCTGACTGGCGTGGTATGTTCGGTTCTCCAGGCGCATAAGCGTTTGATTAACGGGATTAAGGAGGGCGGCTTCGGCCGCCCTTTTTATTTGCAAATACCATATTAAAAGAATATACTCGACGCACTGCATACTTATAAATAGTCAGTATGGACTCGTGCAGTAGACAATGTCTCAGACTGTGCTGACGGAAAAGGAGACCAATATGGCAAATTCAACTTTTAGTGGTCCGGTCAGATCAGAAGGTGGCTTTAACGTAATTAACAAAGCAGCTTCTACTGGCGTGATCACAGAAACAGGTTTTTCAGTAAATTCAACTGGACAACTAATATCAATGGGAACTAGAAAGATACAATCTTTTGCTGGTACATTGGCATCAACAAACGCAGCATCAACTGCATATGGAGATGGTGATGTTCTTGTTGAATTAGGAGCTTTAGATGTTACAGCACCTGACGATTTAGTAACACCTTCTAAGTTCTTTATTCACAGAGCATTGATTGGTATTACAACTGCGGCAGGAGAAACTCTCGCTGGTGGTTTATCACTAAGTGCAACATCTGGAACAGCGACTAACACTGCAGTTTCTTCTGGAACTGAAATTGTTGGTGCTGGTGTAACATCTTTTAACGAACAGTTAAGTGCTACACAATCAATCACAGAAGTTGATGTAAACTTTAACAATACTGCGGGTAACTACCACATCTTTGTTCCGAACATTACAGCGGCGATTGCTAGCAAAAACTTATATGCTTTTGCTACTACAGCAGTAAACGCTGATATAACGGCTGGAAGATTTACAGT
>Ga0208919_1001992_pt1 | contig 11066 bp, 5 predicted proteins | sample 4_EtaG_FD_184076 | JGI IMG/M metagenome (GOLD analysis project Ga0208919, IMG submission 184076) | Marine viral communities from the Subarctic Pacific Ocean - 4_ETSP_OMZ_AT15127 metaG (SPAdes) (version 3) | ecosystem: Environmental > Aquatic > Marine > Oceanic | place: Pacific Ocean | collected... | reverse complement strand
TTCTAAGCCAACGTCTACTGCGTTGATTTTTTCGCCAATAACAACTTGACTTAAGGCTTCACCACCACCACCAATTATTGTTTCACCAACTAAACCCTTACTAGCTGCAGCTAGTTTTTTACCTGTCTTAGCTGTTTTAAAAACACTGTTCTGAACAATACTACCACCGATATTATCAACAGCAGCTATAGTTAAACCCTTTAAAATAGCTTTGTTTCTAAACTTTCTATACTTATCATCATCTTGTAATAGATCCACAAGCTGTTGTTCTGTTGGTATTTCACCTCCAAACTCATTTCTTATTTGCTCACCAAACTTACTGGCTGTTTCTACACCACCACCAAGTGTAGACATAGCTCCTCTCATGTAAGCTGCAAATCCTATAGCTAATCCAACACGTGGGTCTTTGGGACCAGTAAGAGCTATAGTTCCAGCTGTAGTAACAGCACCAGTTCCAAGCGCTAATTTTCTTAACTCTGGTGACTTTAGAGCATTGGCTTGACCAGCCATAGATTGTATTGTTATTTCTAATGCCGTCATTGGATCTGCAGCTGTTGCTTTAATAAATCCAAAAACAGGATTATTTTCGCTTTCCATTGTTTTAATCCACCTTTCTGTATTTCTTGGTTTTGGTTTACTTTGCTGCTCCTCCATTAATCTTATTATTCTATTAGCATCTTCTAAAGTCATGTTTTCAATATTACCCTTTCTTTGTAACTTTATCATTTCTTTAGTGTAATCACCGGTTTGAGAACCTTGTATAGCATTACCAATAGTGTACGCAACATCATCTAAAACTTTACCGTATGAATCATGCTCAAATCTAACGCCATAAGATCTATCATAGTTGTACTTAACTTCTTTGTGAAACCCAGGATCTATATTAGTACCAAGAGCATCACTACCTCCACTTTTATAATACAACCTACGACCATCATTATCTGTTTTGTATTCTAATGGTTCTTCACTTTGATTATCTGGCGTATTAGCTAAATATGTGGCTTCTGAATCTTTATATCCTTCTTTTTCTTTTTTTCTTTCTTCACTAAAATTATGTTTGATACCTTTATACGCAGCGCCGAAAGCACCTAGTCCATAATAACTAGAAGCAAGCATCATACCTACGGGACTTTTAAAAGCATGCTTTCTAATAGCTTCATCTATGTCTTTTCTTTTCGATTGAAAGTCCAAAGAACCATCCTCCGATTTGTACTCCGTATTTTTTTGCTGATTGTTTTGGGACAGACTTGTCCCTTGGGACTTTCCCGGCTCGTCAGTTATTAGTTCAGCCGTTAAGTTTTGTTTTTCTAATTGATTTAGAAATTGTTGTTCGAATTCTAATGGTACTATTTTAGTTCTACCATCAGATAGTAAATATTTTTTATCCATACTGTATCGTTAGTTACCCGTGTTATTTTTATATTTTTTCCCCTGGTTGGTATAATGAAGTTTTTAGTAAATCTTTTCCTTGCTCAATTTCTTCAAGTTTTTTACCACCTTCTTCTTCGGTCATAAAAGTTGGTTTTTCGGGAGCAGAATTTCTTATGCTTGGATCTAATGAAGCAATATAGACTTGCTCTGAAATGTTAGTTAAAAAACTAGATAATAAATTATTAAATAATTCTCTATACTCTGGTTTTGTTATTAGCTCTTTGGTTATTCTTTTGGCATCATCTTCAGTTACTTTTCCACCGTTTGTATCTAGCTCTTTAACTTGTTCTTCTGTTAGGTTTATACCTAGATTTTTATAAGTTCCATTTTGTAAACCCTTAATCATGTCTTTTTCAAAATTTCTATTACCAAATATATCGTGTCTAGCTATAGAAACAGCATTGCCATCTACTACAAACGTTTTATTTTTGTCAAATTCTACTTGCCATTGAAAATCTACGTTTTGACCTGGTTGCAAACTCTGAGCTTGATTAATTTTTTTATCTATATTAGCTCTGTATTTTTCAATAGAAACATCGTCCATGCCATTAGAATTTATCATATCAATAAACTCACTATGAGTTACAAACTCTAGCCCTTCAGGAAGATTACTCATATCATTTTTAATAGTGTTAAGATCTATTATACCAGTTTCTTTATAAGCGTCTGGACCTCTAGTTTCCATATCCACCTCATTAGCTCCTACTCCATCACCAAGATTATTAAAAATAGAGTTTGGATCTAAATATTTTTTATAATAATTATCTATATAGTCTCCTAGTATACCTGTGTCTACTTCGCTACTAAACTCATACATGTATGGAATTTGAGTTTTTGTATCTTTTGTTTCTTTTTCATTTGTTTTTACAAGGTCTGACTTTGGTGCGTCTGACTTTGTTTTGTCTGTGTCAATGTTTCCGGTCGCTACTATATAGCCATCTTCATTATTAGGTCCTTTTATTGGACCATTTTTAATGGCTTTTTCTATGTTTACTTTTGTGGTCTCGTCTAACGCGTCTTCACCTGGTCCAGAGGTGTTATTTAAAACATCTTTAGTAGCGTCAACAATTGCATCTTTTTTCATAACAGTATCTACTTTTTGTTGACCTTGCTTTACAATTTCTTGTTCCATTTTACCTCTAAGCCTTCTATCGTTTAAATAAACGTATCTAAACCTTTGTTTATTTAAGTTTTTATATACATTATCTAACTCTCCCTCTGATACACCGGGTTGATTCATTTGTTCAGACAGTATTCTGTTGAACTCTTTATTTCTTTTTTGAATAACCTTAGCTGTTCCTTGTGCTAAGTAGTTACTAACACTTTGTAAAGCTTGTGCGCCAGCTAGATTACCAACACCTTCTGATTGTGCTACTAAACCAGCGCCTTTTGCTAAAAATTGATCTGCCATATTATATTATTTATTACCCCGTTGTTGATGTTTATTGTTTTTGATATCCAATTATATTACCGTTTGCATCATATATAGGAATGTTATTAGTACCACCAGTAGTTGTGTTATAAATTTGCTGCCTACCTTGAACACCTGGTCTTTGTTCGTCATCACCAAATCCTGCGAACATAGACGCTGTGTTTTGCGCTCCACTAGATATGCTTTCCATCATCTGCTGTCTAGCCATACCAGCTTGCTGAGCGTAAGCAGCTGTTTCTTGTTGAGACATACCTAAGAATGTTCCAACTTGATCTCTTTGTTGTTGTCTAGATATTAATTCACCTCTTCTTTCCGCGGATTGTATATTACGAGCTTCTTGTGCAGCTAATCTTTGATTTACAGCTTCTTGTTGACCTATACTAGCGGCAGATCGTTGAGCTGCTATTTGCCCTTGCTGCGATAATGACTGAGCTAACGCCGCTATACCACTACCACCAGCTGATTCACGAAAACCCTCTAATATATTTGCTTGTGTTTGTTGAAATTGTTGTTTTTTAAATTCAGCTTGCTTTTGATTTATAGTTAAGTCTTCCATTACATTTTCCATGTTTAAAAATGGATTACTCGTGTCTAAGTTTTCATACTGAGACTTAAGTCTATTCATTTGTTGCCGCGCTTCATCTTCTTTGTCCTTAGCTGCTTTTTCTTGTCTTCTAGATTCTATAGCGCTAAACACGGTTGTGCCTATCGTTGTTACAATGCTGGCTATTAATGCTACACTCATACTTTTCTTTTAATTAATTACTATTATATAGTTACATTTTTTGCTTATTATTTACTACTACCAATTATTCTGCATGTAGTAGAGTACATTACAGCTGGACTAGTCGTGTCGTTTTTAAATCTAACCCTAGAGTAATAACCTTTTAGAGCAGAAGTATTTATCTTCTTGTTCTTTTTAAACATTATGAAACTATTTTGAGTTGGAGTAGGATCACCGTTGTTGTAGCTACAAACTATAATAGTTGAATTTGAGTATGTAGTTACACTTTGTATTTCTCCAATCAAATAATTATTACTAGTAGAATCTGAAACATCAAAACCAGATTCATTAAAGTTAGTTGATGGGTTCGTAAAATATAAATCATCACCAACGTCTACTGACACGTTGATAGGATTTTGTAGTGTTATAGTTAATGTATCCATGTTATGTACTTATTATATTATCTAAATCTAATTCCATTATTACATCTGCATTGCCCCACTCCAATATATTCAAAACATAACTTACAGTGCAAGCATTATTAGATACACCATCTGCTGTAGATAGAACCGGTGCAGCATGATTTATTGACACTCTTGTTCCACCGTTCACAAGTGGATCTGTATTTGTCCAATCACTATTTTGAACTGTAGTTTTTGGAAAAATAACAACACTTTCAAAGTTTGGTGTTTTTGTCACAGCTAAAGCTCCAGAGTCTGTTCTATCTAAAACTAAAGATTTATTAAACTTACTTGGAAAAATAACCTTATCTAATGTTTTGTTTTGCTCTAAGGCTCTACCAGTGTAGTAAACATCAAAAGTTTGTGATCCAGAACCTGGTATTGCTTGAGAGTTTATAGAGTATAATCTAGAATCTGTTGTTACTCTTATTGTTAAAAGTGGATCTGCAAATTGGTTTAGTGTAAACATTGGTTTTGTAGTTGGTAGGTTGGAACTTAGTGTGTCTGTAGTTGTAACATTAATAGAATATGTAGTAGGTGTTTTAAAAACCACTACCGTGTCATCAGCTGCTGTAAGCTCTTGAGATAAATTACACTCATTTGCATTGTTGCCGTCAGGATCTAACTCTATTACTTTTATAGATTTATTATCTATAGCTGTTGAAAAAAGTTGATCGCCTACCTTAACATCTGTTAGATCATCAAATATAACTTTAGTAGCACCACTAGCCGCCATACTACCATTAACCGCGGTAGATCTTATTGTTGGTATTTCAGGAAAAGTTAATTTAATTGTGTAAAAACCAGTTGGCGGTATAACATCTGTTATGCAACTATTTACTATACCAGTATCACTTGTTGCTTCAGAGTTTGCTATGCCACCTAATATAGAGACGCTATCACTATCTGTAGCCGTCAAGGTAAAGTTAGTACCTGCTGAACCATATATTTTAATCTCTCTATCTTCACCCATTGTTTTAACGTGAGATCTACCAACATTAATTTTATTTATTGATTTTACTGGTGTTATTTTTTTTAAAGAATTTATTCTTAAATCTAACTTTAAATCACGATCAGAAGATATTTGTTGAGGGCTTCTGTATACTACGTTCATATTATAACCGGTAATTATACCGTTTGAATCTTTCACCGTAGATGTTGTTACTAGTTTAAACTTTAACTTATTAATAAGTTGACTATCTGTTATACTAGACTTTAAGCTTAAAGAAGGTTTATTTATTATTCTTTTTCCATCAACACTACTTATAGATATCTTTGCTACAGTAACATCTTTATTAAAAGGCGTTATAGCTGATATGCTAAAAATACTTACTTCATTTGCTTTTTTAACATTTAAAACTCTTTTTGAAACTGTTGATTTATTATTTTTAATTATAACATTATTACTAGGTATAGAAAAACCTAAATGTTTAAGTAAATCTTTTTTTGCTTTTGACATACCTGTATATGCCCTTGAAATAGAAGATTGAGGAACATCTACCTCTTCAACAGATATAAATATGTTTTTTGATTTTACTCTTAGATCAAATATTAAATTAGTAGTTTTGTTCATTTTAATATATATATTTAAAATTAAATGTTATGAGCCACCGTTTGTGAAACCGCCGCTAAAAACAAAATCACCTTCATCGTAGTCTTGATTATCTAAAACAAAAAATACAAAGGCTTTCATTGTGCTACCTTCAAGTAGACCGCTACCATCACCAATACTTGTGTCGGTAAAACTAAAATTTGGATTAAAAAATAATTCAACTGAAATACCTGGCTCATCTGTACCAGTTGCTGTAGTTGATATTTGTTCAATAACGGTAGAGCTAATTAAAAATGGATTATCATTTATTTCAGATATTGTCCCTAAAACCAAATCCGGCGTTGTATTAAATCCAACAAATGGATGTACTATTTCTTCTCCATTAGCTGTCGTGTAACTAACCCAAACAAATGCTGCAAAAGAATTTGCCGCATCGACCATGTCGTCATCATACGCGTTGTTAAATACACCATTCGCAATTCTAAAATGAAACTTACAGGAGTCTGGAAGATTAGATTGCCCGATGGTATTACCTAACATGTTTAAACTTGTATTAGTAACACCATTGTAATTGTGGTATTGAACGGCTCTGCAGAGTTCGTTTTGAGGGTTTATATTAATATCTTGATAAGCTGTATCGCCGCCTTGAAAACTAACGGTAGAATCACCATAATTTACACTAGTCATTTGAAAATCAGCAACCCAAGGATCACCGAAATTTGATGTACCACTAGGGTACACTCCCGACGATTGAAAGTTTGAGTTTTCATCAACTAAATCTTCATAATTTCCACCATACTGAGCCCTAACAAACTCACCATAGCTACCACACCCATCGTAAAAACTTGCAACAGAAGATCCAGTTACTCCAGATGTAGTATCATTTGATTCCGCGAATTGACCTGGATAATCACTGTATATAGATTGGTTCATACCAATTAGTGCGGCGAACATTGGACAGCATGTTACACCAGGCTCATATTGCATGCTAGATGTTACTTGAGGTGAAACCTCGTATGCAGAATCATCTAAATTTCCACTTATCGAAGAAATAGTTGTTTGTCCAGCTGCAGTAGAAAATTGTGCTTGGTAATAATCTGGTCGATTTGAAAAAATATACGGTACGACGTGGAAGTAAAATTGAGCCGAACTATTACCAACTGCTATTCCTCCACCTACATCTTGATAATCTACAGCGTCTCCATCAATATCAATATCTATTGTTAAATCAGTAGATCCTAAAACATAATCTAGTTTTAGCACAACTGTTACTTCAACCATGTTATTCTCTGGATCTATAACTCCTCCATATGCTGAAGAAAAATACTGTCCATTTTCAATATTTGTAATTGAAGTGTTATGCATAAAAACTCTATCTACAGCTTCGTGCATTGTTACTGCAATATCATTAGAACCCATCGCTCCATTCTCCCATTGGCTAGCGGCAGAGTTAGCTGAAACGTGAGAACCAGGAAACCCAGTTGTTAAACTAGGCGTGTTAGGTGGTATATAGTATCCACCAGAACCACTATATTGTACGCCTGATATATTTAAGTTGTTAATTCCAAGTCTCCATCCTGTAAGACTTGGAGATATTCTAAACTTGTAAACACCTGGATCTAACATGTTTGCTTCGCCATTTTCATCAACACCAAACTGCATAGGCTCTAGTTGAGCAGCTGTATTTCCAGCGGAATCACCAGAATTTTCTTGTACTGTAAAAACAATTGAATCTGTTATTTCATTACCATCACCGTCTAATAGTATACAATTTTCTAAATTTGCCATAATTAATGTTCTGGATTGTTTCTTATTGTTAAATTAACTGGAGTACTTTCGTTAACTATTATATTCCCCTCGTCATCTACGCTAACTGTAGTTCCGTCATCGGACTCTGCCTCTATGGTTCCACCATCGGTAGTTTCAATAGTTACAACTGTTGCTGCCGTTGGAAATCCTAAGCCTTGTATTGCAAAACTAGAGGTATCAAAAACTTCGTTTTCACCGCATATTTTACTAAACCATTTATTTTCTTTATTAATAAAATCATATGTCGAACCGATCTCTAAGTCTGTTAGTACGCTTTCTACAAACCAACCAGTTCTAGTGGCTAAGTTGTAGTAATTGTTATCTTTGTTATCAAGAGTAACTTTAGAGTTGCTACCTTCGTAATCAATAGATGTAAACGACTTAACTGTACTAGGCATATCATTAAATATAACATCTATAACCGAAGGACTTGCCTCGGTGTCTGTGTAAAAAATGTTTCTATTACCGCTAGCAGCATTATGTTCAAATATAGAGGCTTCAAAAGACGTTAAGTATATACCTGAAACAGAAACACCACTAGTTGGCCTGAAGCTTTTAAAACTAACCCAGCCTTTAGTTGCTTCATTAAAGGATACTGTTTTAAGGTTTGGAAAATTAGTTGCATTGAAAGATAAATTATACTCTCCACTTTTTGTATCAAAAGTACCTAAGAGTGTACTAGATAGTTTAAGGTGTTCTCTAAACCAAGATTTCATACCAACACTTGAGATTGGCGTTAAACCATCTCTTGACAATCTTAATACAGCGCCTCTCTGCTTGTCTGTAAAATATAATCTATATTGATCACTAGCTAATGATTCAGGATTTTTAGATATACCATAGTCTCCTACAAATGGTATAGCTTGTCCAAGTACTTTGTCTGTTGCAGTTAGTTGTGGTTTGCCATCAGCATTAAACACAGCATCTTTGCTGGCTAAAACTTTTAAAACTTTATCTTCACAGAAAGTAATAACGTCTGTATCTCTAGTTTTTAGCGCTTGAATAGAGCCGTAAGTAGGATTTAAATCCTTAGTTATTTTTTCAGCCATATTAAACTCATTAAGCTTGTTGACGCTAGATCTGGAATTATAAATACCTGAATATATAATTCCACTAGATCTATTTTCTTCACCATATTCTGTTATTGTTGTTGAAGCTTTTACGCCGTTGTCTAGTTGAGGAGCATTAAAATCATCACGTACTCTATCAGATTCTAAGCCATTTCCAAATGTGTAGCAATTATGCCAGTTTAAATTTATAGGGTACTTCCAAGTTTCTTTATCTATCTCGTAATAACCGGTTGGCTTCACAAGAACCAAATTAAATGGAATAGCAACACCACCTTCTGGATTAGCCATGAAGCTAGTATCAGAAAGTAAAGCACCATTGCCAGCCGTAGTGTTCGTTATAAAAACATTGTTCGGTATATCTAAGTTTGTTTCAGCTCCTCCTAGCGCTTCAATAGCTAACAAGATTATATTAATAAAATCTATTAGTTGTGGAAGAATGATTATGTTGGCATTTAAAGTATCTACCACATCTTGAGGCACATAAGCTCCAACAAGCTGCATACCATTTTGAACTCCAGTACTTGAAACAAGTGATATGTTATCTTCGGCGTCTAAGTTAATACTGTTATTTGTGTAAACAGAAACTTGACCTATTTCTGTTATGTTTTCAGCTGTTACAGTAAGTGGTGTAACTTCTTGTCCAGTTAAAGCGTTAATGTGTTTTAATATTTTAGATTTTGTTTTCAAGCCTGCACCTAGCTCTGAATTAGGATCTTGATGGATAAAGTTTATTTCGTCACCTGGAAATATTCCATGTTTTAATAAAACAGGAGTGCCGGTTGAATCACTATTTGTGTAACCTTTTAATGCTACAATAGGATTTCCGCTTGAAGATATACCAACTTGTGAAACAAAAGGATTAAATCTTGGTTCTACAACAAGACCTCCTTGAGCGCCTGTACTTAAAGAGCTTATTATAGGTTGCGTAAAACGACTGTTTAAAAACCTTCCTAATTCAATACCACAATTATGAGGTATATAAGCAGCGTAATTATGCTCGCCAATACGCATTGGTATAGCGTGCGTAGCCTCATAGTATATATCTAGGTCTGCAGTTTCCTTAGGTTCTGTTTCAAATATAGCTTTATCAGTAGTTGGCACAACTACAGAACCTTGTATTTCAGATAAACCAACTTTAATTATTTTAAGTTTTCTATCAGCATTATCTGTAACACCTATGGCATCATGCTTTACGTGTCCTCTTGGATCAAATAAAGAATAATCAATACCCTCATTTGTTAAAACATTAGTATCAGTATCTATTCTTCTAAAATCTATTATCCTTGTAGCTCTAAAGCAGGCGTTTTCCATTGAACTAAATCCTCCGCCATTATTATCTTGACACGGAATACAACCAGCAATCAAGTTAGTTCCAATACTTAAAGTTTGATTTGCACCAACAGTAGTCACTTCAACAGATACATCAAAAGCGTCTGGATTAGATAAATTATTTGCCTGGATATTTGAGTGGTTACGAATTGCAAATCCTTCAAACTTGTGACAATTTATAACTTTATATATGCCACTTGATGTTGTGTCAGCTTCAAATCTAAATAGTTGACCTTCTTCAAAAGTAGCTAAATTAGATAGTGCTGATCCAGTAAAGCCATCAATATCGTTTTCTTCAATCATTTGGGATAAAACCATTCTACCATAAGTACCTGTGTCTGCGCCACCTTGGCTAAGTGCTCTTGGTTTATGGAAGTTTATAATATCTTGACTAAAGCTTGGATAATCAACGCCACTAGTGCTAGTAATATTGCTGTAACCTAAACTTATTAAAGTATCTCTTTGCACAGTATTTAAACCCCCACATCTAAATCTAAACCCGTCCATAAAAAGCATATTGTCAAGCCCTTGACTTCTAATTGTCTCTATAAAATTAGCTGTAGGTCTAGACTTATTTTTTCCACCACCAAGATTTGAATCACCCGACTTCATCGTGCAACCTAAACCTAAGTGACCAGCATTAATTGTAATATCACCACCAAATTGAGATATTGATCCATCACCATCAAACAAGTAATCCATATGCGGGCCTTGCGTCGCAGGGTTTTGTTTTATAGAGGCTAAGTAGGCTATGTTAAAATTAATAGTAGTATCTACGTATGTAAAACTACCCTCAGGAACAGATTGAGATTCAACGTTTGTAACTATAGATTTATCTTTTTCTATTAATACAAAAAACCTACCATCAAACTCTGGTTTATTAATTTCTATTTCTTCTAAAAACTCAACATAATACTCTATAACTTGACCTGGATTAGCAGCTACAACGTCTGATAAATGAACGGCATAGTTAACTGAGTTACCTAAGGCTTCTTGCCAAGCTATATATGTGTCATTAGTACCACCTTCTTCGTCGTCGAAATGAACCATATTAACTGGTATTTTTTTATGAACTCTATGTGTGCTAGCAACAACTCCACCGGACTCCATTTTAGCAATTATTCTAAGTGCTAATTGACCTTTAGATTCTTCTAAATTATAATCATTTAAAAAAGAACCTACTGTTGCAGCTGAACTTCCAGAGCCACTTGGAATATTAAAACTAAAAGATTCTATTAGCGTGGTTGGAGGGTTTGAG
>Ga0208919_1001991_pt1 | contig 11067 bp, 12 predicted proteins | sample 4_EtaG_FD_184076 | JGI IMG/M metagenome (GOLD analysis project Ga0208919, IMG submission 184076) | Marine viral communities from the Subarctic Pacific Ocean - 4_ETSP_OMZ_AT15127 metaG (SPAdes) (version 3) | ecosystem: Environmental > Aquatic > Marine > Oceanic | place: Pacific Ocean | collected... | reverse complement strand
AAATACCATGAGCGCTCGCAAACGTGATCGTAACTGTTGCATCGCTTTGTGTTGTTGTAAAAGCATTAGTTAAAGTTGTTGTACTTTTAAGAGGAGTTATATCATAAAAAGCTCCTCCTGAATAGACGTATAAAAATCGGTTTGTTCCTAATGCAGCATACTTGATACCTGCTGAACTGACAAAGTGGTGTAAAGCTGTGTTTCTTCCTGTAAGCGTGTTGTCTCCTAGCTGAGCCCAACCACCTACTTTTTCAGGCGTGCCATATCTAAAACGAACAAAGTCACCACTTACCCATTGGCCTTCGCCACCCGTTGCGGTTACTTGTTTATTAAATCCAGGTTGAAAATTTACTTTTTGTAGCATAATTATCTCGCGTTACAAGGTACTCCATTTGAATTAACTAAAGGTTGTTCTGCAAAAGCTATATAAATATAAGTTCCGCCTGAATTATTAACTGTTGCGTATGTACCTCTTAATTTAAAACCATTAGATAAAATATCAAAACCAAAATTACCAGCATTAGTATCTTCGGCACTTGTTGCTTGAGCTTGTAAATATCCTGAAGAACCATTATACCCAGCTCTTTTATTATCATATATATACCAACTACCTGTGCTATCAGTTCTTTTAACCATAACCATTGCTGGTCGAAAACCTGTAAAAACCACTGGACCATTAGCATTTCCGTTTCCAGTGTATGATCCAAATTTACTGAAGCCTTGTATTCCTGTCCAAGCATAAGCAACCATTGTTGAACTACTTGCGTTAATATCAGTATAAGTACCTATCGAATAAACAGTTGAAGTAGGTGCTGTATCTTGCCAAGCAGTTGCATTATCTACCAATGCTCCCTCTCCATGTAAAACCATATAATCTGTTTCAGCATCAGAAGCGAAACCTTTGTGATATACCAACCATTCACCTGAGGCACTAAATCTTTTTACAATGAGCCATTCTGGAGCCGCACCAAGTCCGTGTCCAACTGTAGCATTTGCTCCTGTACCAGTATATGATGATATTGAAAAACCAGCTGTTGTTGAAACACTTGTTGTTGTTGTATTGATTGAACCATCTGTATTAGAAGAACCAGCACCAGCACCAGCTTTCCAACACCAAGCAACATGAGTGTTTGTATTTCCATTTAATGCACTCCAAGGACCTAAAGTAAATCCATCACTATCAAAAGATTTTACTCCAAAATTAGGATCGGCAGTATCAGAAGATGTGTAATTTCTGTTAGTTGCCATCCATTTATTTACACCTCTAACTACATCAAAAACAGTATGGTCGTCAGTAAAATTTCTTCCTTTAAGAATTATTAAATCTGGTTGCATATCTGTATCGGTGTCATCAAAAGTAACTGTTCGATCATCATTACCATCTCCAGTATAGAGCTGAACTTTAAAATGTGCTGTAGGATCGTCTATTGTTGTATAAGCCATTATCCATACTCCGCGAGATTCTTAGTACAGATTGCAAAGTAGCCGCTTGGTGGAGCATATTCAAAAGTCGTTCCACCATCATTTGCATCTGCGTTAGCTGATGAAACTGCCCACGTTGTTCCACCACCAAAATTATAATTTGAATTATCACTATCTCCACTAAAACCACCAGTCATCGGTGTGTAATAAGTATTTGTAATTGATATAGCTCCAGTACCTGTTGCACCTGATTCTGGATCTCCGCTATTTTGCCATGTGCCGTTTTTTGAAAAATATAACTTATTATTGTCCAGATCCAATGCTACACCAATAATATCGTTGGCGGCAAAAGTATCACCATAAGCCTGTGTACTATCATTATCTAACGAATATCCATTATTACCATAATAACCAATAGCTAACTTATCTCCGCCAAATAAATTAAAACCACCTGCTGTTCCATCATCTTGCATATCATTTGAATTTACAACACTTTCACTTGCAATTCCCATAGTAGTATATTTAGCATCAGTTTGAGAACCTATTTTATTTTCCCAATACCATTTTCCCTTATTAACAAACATAGTACAAGGAACAAAAATTCCACTATAATCGTGTGCAACTAAATTACCTCTTGTAATTGAAACACTATCATTACCACCTAAGCCTGATCCAAAGAATAAACTATTAATGACAGGAAAATTGTTAGTGGGGGAGTCTGTCATCTGGTCTGTTGCGGCTAGATTAACTTCTGTTAGATCCGTGCCGCCGTTTGCGTCGTTCCCTAGGTTACTACTATCTTCAAAATCTAAATAAAAACCATTGTTGCCAAAGGTTAATGATGAAACATCTTTCGGCTTCCATATTGAAGGGCTGTCCTCATCATACTCACCGAAATCACTTGCGGCATATTGAGTTCCATCTACAAAAACAACTTCTGCCATATAGCCATCAAAATACATATTGGTACTACTTGTTCTACGACCAACTGCTATTGTGTTTCCACTATCCATAGCATCACAATCTGTATTTTGGCTTGGATAAACATTAACATAAGTATTATCATCATTTTGTTGAACACCATTTACATACAATTTCATTCGGTTTGCTGCTGTACTTTGTGTTGTATCTACTGCAAAAACTACGTGCATCCATGCGGCTGGGTCTTTGTATTCAGGACTTGTAATAAGTTGTGTAGATGTACCTCTATCATCAAAAGTACAATGTAAATCGTAATCTGATGGTGCTCTAAATCTAATACCAGTTTGCCATTCATCAGAACTATCTGGCCCAACATTAAAAATTGTTTGATCTCCAGCGAATGAGCCTCTTTTAATCCAAGCAGAAAAAGTAAATTTTTTTTCATTTGTAGCTGTACCTAGTGTCTTGTGCATATAAGGACTATCCCCACTATCAAACCGACAGGAATTAGCTACTTCAAATGATGTATCTGCTGCTGAATTTGCTCCACCTATAAGAAAAGCCATATTAAGACCCCAACACTGGAAATTCGCCTAATGGTCTTGTTACTGAATCATCTTCTTGTTTTGTATATGTATATAAAGTTTCTAAAGCTGGTGTATCTGATGCATTGGTAATTGCAGTTTCCATTTCAGCTTGTTTAGAACGAATTCCATTTCTCCATGTTGTAACATTGCTAGGAATAGCTGTTGATTTTTCATATTTACGCGTGACGTACCAATCTGTCTCTGATAATAAAGTATTAGCTTGTTGTTTAACTGTTTGAATTAAATTATATTTTAATCCTCTGTATGCTAATTCACCCTCAGTACCTTTTCCATCAGATTCATCTTGTGCAGTCCATAAAGTATCTGCATGTTTTTTAGCTGTTGCGTTTCCATAAGAAGCGGTAACTTTACCGTTTGCAAAAGCATAAGAAACATTTGTATTAACATACCAAGCGTCATCTTTTTTCTTAGAGTTGTCCCAAACAATTTCATATATGCCAATCGCTTCTCTTTGCGATTTAGTCCATAGATTAAATACACCTTTTGGATATTGAATATCTCCAATGGTAATACCTTTATTACCACTTAAAAATTTTGTTATTGATCCGTCTTCTACTAATGCATACATAATATTAAGCCCTTGTTAAGTTAAGGTTCCTTCCAACTTCTATCCAATGTGAATTATGATATCTAAACGTAAATAAATCAGCCTTGCCTGCAGTCGTTGTAGCCGTTGGGGCTGTTCCACCTGTAAACTCGAAAACGGCGTTCCAGGCAATAGTTCTGCTACCTGTTCCATCTTGAATACAAACAACAGAAATATATTGTCCTGTTGTTGGATTAGTTGGTGCATCAAAGGTTACGTTATTTGTTAATGTCACTTGTGCAACTGGCGATGCTCTTACATCCCAATCTTGAGTTGCATCAAAAGATAAGGTTGCTTCTTCTATATAAATGGCTCCAGTTATTTTTGATAAATTATTAGCATCTGCTGATAATACTTTTGAAGCTGCACTTGTACCTAATGTTGCAAGGTCACTGTAATTTAATTCTGCTGCTGTAGCTGTAACGGCTGTACCTGCATATGCAAATTTACCAGCTGATGATACATTAAATGTTGCATTGTCTTCAATTCTTGCAACTTCAGTTCCATCTCTTTGTTGAAATATAATATCTTTAGCATCAACAATGGGTTTAATAATCACATCGCTTGATGAGTTAGTAATTTTTAAAACTTCTGTTCCTCCAGCTTTAAAACTCCAATCGTTTCCGCCAGCATCTAGAATAATGTCTGCTGCTGCATCAACTGTTAAGTTGTTAGCACTAATAACTAAATCAGTACCATCTCCTTCAATTTTTTCTGAATCTCCACCAAATACAATTCCAACATCATTTGGAATATGAATATCTGATGTAGCTGTTAAATTAATTTTAGCTCCAGAAGTAACTGTTAGATCTGTGCTATCTCCTTCAATTTTTTCACCAGTGCCAAATACAACTCCTACGTTTGCTGGAATATGCACATCTGATGTTGCTGTTAAATTAATCTTAGCACCAGATGTAAAAGTAAAATCTGTACCATCAGAAGCAATACTTTCTCCACCATCATCAAAGAAATATAATTTTCTATCATCATTAATTCTCATGACTTCATTACCATCGTATTGTTGGAATACTAAGTCATCTGAATCAACACCAAGTTTAATAATTTGAACACCTGCTGTGCCATCCATGTCTAAAGATAATTGTAGTGTGCCTGCATCTTTAAATTCTACATTTCCACCTGCTGCATCAATTACAACATCAGCTGTAGCGTCTAAAGTAATATCTGCACCGGAATCTATTTCTGCGATTACAGGTGTAGTTAAAGTTTTATTTGTTAAAGTTTGTGTTGCAACAAGAGATACTAACGTTGAACTAGATCCATCTGGTAATAACATTTCATTTGTTACTCCTGCTGAGTGTGGTTGAGCTTTTATAATTTGACCATGTGAATTAGATTCGCAGTTAAATTGAATAGCACCTGAATTAGTACCACCTAAAACAGTTACATGTCCTGTGCCTTTTGCACTTATATCAAAATCAATATTAGAGTCACCACCAGTAGCTTTTATCGATGGTGGATTACCTGTTGCAGCGTTTGTTACATCAAACTGATTAACTGCTGAACTTGTTGTTTGAAATATAATTTGTTCGTTGCCATTTTCATCGGCTATAAAGTGTGCATCGTCAATTAAAATATTTGCAGAGTTAGTATCTAAATCACCGCCTAATTGTGGAGAAGTATCTTCTACTATATCTGTTATTGCTCCTGATGTAGCAAGTCCAGCTACAACAACTGATCTTGCAACTTTTTTAAGTCCGCCACCAGAAGTATCCACTGCTATAAATACATCATCATTAGCAATTGTAGAAATTGATGATAAATCACCAGCAGCAATTGAATTAAAATTTGTACCATCTGCAACTAATAAATTACCCGCAGTATTTGTACCCATAGTAATGTCATCACCAGATACTGTAAGATCACCAGATACAATTACATTACCACTAAATGTAGCTTTACCGGCATCAGACATATCAAAAGTTAAAGGAGTGATAGTTGAACCACCATCATTACCTTTAATTGAAAAATCCGCATCAGAAACTTTTGTCTCTAATATAACATTGCTTGATGAATTATGAATACGAGCCATTTCAGTGCCATCATCTTCATAAATAATACCACTTCCAGCTGTGCCTGCATCAAGAGTAATACCGCCACCAGATTCTACATTAATAGAATCAACAGCTGTACCATCTGAAACGATATCTAAATCACCATCAGCATTAGATCCAATTGTTAAACCTGTGTCTCTAAAAAGAAGTTTATTTGCACCATTTAAAGTTAACCCTGTGCCATCTGTATGTGTTAAAGTTGTGTCTGAATCTGCACCAAAACTTAATACAGCAGAGTCACTTAATAATTTAAGATCATCACCAATAACAGCATCTGCAGCTACTGAAAGACCACCATCAGTTTGTAGTGAACCATCAGTTGTTGAAGTTGCGGCAGTCGTATCATCTGTTTTTATAATGCCACTCGCTGTTACTGTAGTCGCTGTTAAGGCTTGTGCAGCAATCGTGCTACCTGATTGTGCTGTAAAAGTATTTGCTGTAAATTGAAAATCGTCGGCTCCAGCTATTTTAATATCTATTTGATCATCTGTATCTGCTGTAATGCTTGTGTCGGCATCAGCGTCTAAAATAAATTCATTACCATCTAAATCAAACGCTCCTGTAGATGAAATTCCTGTGTCGATAACATCTGTACCATTACAATATAAAATTTTTGTTCCTTTATCAGTTGCAGCCCAAGTGACACCTGTTTGACCTGAAACTTTTATATTAACGGTATAAGCTCCAGAAGTTTGATTATCTATAATCCATAGTTTTTCGTTAGCAGTAACTGTTACAGTTTGATTTCCTGTAATTGTTCCTGTTAAAGCAATGACCATGTTTCTAGCAGCATCACCTACTGTACCGTCTGTATAAGTTAATGCTGTAGTTTGTACACCACCTGCAATAGATTGTGATACATAGCCACGAAGAGCTTCTTCTAAAATTTGTAAATTGGTATTAGTTTTTGTTCCCCAGTTACCGGCGTTCTCGCCAGTGGTCATTAACTCTGTACCAATATCTGTATAACTTGATGCCATAATTTATCCTATGCGCTTCCTACAAATACCTCTAAATCAACTGCAGCTGTATCTGCTTGAGCTGTAATATCTACTAAATCATTTAATGATACTGTTAATGCTGATCCTCCTGCATGCATCGTATCAATCACGCCACCACTATTATCACCTGGATAAATAAACGAGTGACCAGCGTCTACTTTAATTGCAAACTCTGTACTGTCTTCATCTCTAAAAATTAGTGTACAGTGGTTGCTTGAATCTAAATTTGTAATTCTAATGTATCTAACATCGTCTTCATCAAACTGACCTGCTAGATAACTTTTTGATAAATCTGTTGCAGAAGTTGTAGCAAAACCTAACAACCCAGTTTCTGTTGTTGAAATAGTTACAATTCTTTTTACTATTTCATTAACACTAGAAATATCTAATGATCGCTCACTGTTATAGCTGTTATTGTTTAATGTGATTTCTTCTATTACTTTTACTGTTAGTGTTGCCATATTTTATCCTTACGGTGTCTGTTGAGGAACTGGTATACGAGGTTCTCCATCCGTATAGTCATCTCTTCTTCTTCGACCTATTTGTTCTGCACCAAACTTCTGTACTTCAGTTTGATATTTTTGTTCATAAAGTTGTAACATATCCATTGGACCTTTTAAATAGCTAAATGCTTCTACCAAGCATGCATATAAAAGTCCATTTCCAAAATTAAGACTTAAATAATTTGTTGTATTTGCTGAGCTTAATCCTAGAGGTCTTGCTGCATAGTGTAATTTATACATAAAAGCTGAGCTAGGTGTAGGAACAATAGTAAGTTTTCCTGAAGTCGAAGCTCCAGATCCTGTCGCTCCTCCAGACATTGCATAGTATTTTGGCGTTCCTGTTGTCGTTTCAGCAGCATCATATTCTCTTAAATAGCTAATATCTTTTTTAATCAGCCAGCCATTTGCTCCTGTGGCTGCAGTCGTTGATGTATAAACTTGAACTCCTCTAACAAATAAGGTACCTGCAGGTACATTAATACTATCATTAGAAGCTACTAAATTTCCTATAATTTCTTTTCTATTGGCATCAATCGGTATATCTCTTAAAATTCTAAGTTCTGAATTATCAATAAATTGATCAGTAATCGTACTGGATAATACAGAAGTTCCAACTTCAGTATAGTTTTGTATTGCTGTTGTTAATGTTGAATAAGTAAATCCTGCCATATTATGCTTCTAAAGTTGCCGGACCAGCCGAACAATTATTGCCTCCTCCTGATACTCCTCCACTTGTAGCAGTGTTTGTATTCACAGTAAAGTGGTAGTAATCTTCTGTATTATCTATGTCTCCGCTTGAATCTCTTTTGCCAACGGTAATTGAATACCCTGATGAATCAGCAATATTAGCTCCTGTAATACCATCAAAGCCAACTGGATTTTGATAAGCATCAGAATCCGATGTTGTATAAATGGGACCTCTAAATCTTACAGTGTCGCTTGTATCTCTTCCATGAGATTTTTCAAATACATTTATAATGCCTGATGAAGCTGAAATAGTTTCAAAAGGATTAGGTCCTAACATACCAACAACATCTTTTTCAGTTCTTGCTGGTCTCACATGTTCTAACCCATGTCCTTCTGCACCTGTTCCTCTTGGTTCTAATTGAGGATGTTTTTCTTCATACTCAGATCTATGAACTAACATACCATTCCATTCCTTCATCATTTCTCTGTATGGAAATTCCATACCTGATCGGTCTGATATTGCTTTTGCGTATTTTCCTTTTGCGAATGCCATTATGTTCCTGGGTAATAAGTTTTAGGAAGAATATGAACACTTGTAGAAGAACCATCTTCTGATAGTGCTCTTGCTAATTCATCCTCGTAAAATAATTTTAATTCTTGTGCTCTTTGTGGAGCGTATTTCTGTGCTAAATAAAATGCTAATCCTGATGCCATACAAGGTACAAAACGAAACGGTACATCCGTTGCATCTGTATAAGTTGCATCAACATCTTGTATTCTTTTTACAAAATAAATATGAACATCTTTTGACGCGGCTGTAGAATCAGGCGTCGTGTATAAAGTGACTGTTGTTTTGTCTACAAATCTTTGTACAAAATATCTAGAAGGTGTTCCTTTAGATAATTTATTTGCTAATCCTGAATAAGTTGATCGATCTGTTTTAGTAAGAGCAGAGTCTGCTTCTGATACAGTTCCTCTACCTGTTCGGTAAGTTGCTTCTAATATATCAGCAATTCCATAAGTGGAAGTTCCTGTTGTTCCACCAACTGTTGTTGATGATGTTCCATCGCTTGTCGCTCTGTAGAAAGTGTATTCAGCTTGGCCTTCAACCAAATCAATATTAGTGTCGCCTACTTCCCAGTAGTGCAAACCTCTATTGCCCCATTCTTGAAATAATATATTTAAAGAACGCCTTGCTGTTTTTAATTGATATCCCGAAACAGATTGTAAACCAATTCGTTCGTATGCTTCTTCAATGATTTCATCAACAGCAAATGTCTTATCGAACGTTACTGTTCCGGAAGTAGTATTAGCCATTTGCTACCTCCTAATACGATTTAGTTAACTCTAATACAATCGTATACGCATCATTATTTGTATGATGTAAAGTTGTTAAAGCCACGTCTCCGCTTACACCAGTAGCTTCTGTATTTTTTAAACCACCAAAAGATCTATAATCAAAATGTCCATTGGTAGGTTCTAAAGCTACACCGCCACCTAAAATTAATGCTTTGACATTAGTGTCAGCAGCCCATTCTAGATCAATTCTCATGCCTGAAATTGCGTACCATACTTGTGTAATATGCACTCTTGAGCATGCTGCGCCTGTATGAGAATTTGAGTTTAAAGCTGAAACATCAACTTTTACTACCGATGCTTCACCATTACCATCAGAGATGTTTGTAAATTTCATTACAGCGGTTCTATCACCGTCTACTAATGTTTGACTTGTTACTGCGTCTGCCATTTTTCCTCCTGTTAGAGAGAGGGAGCCGAAGCTCCCGCTCTAATTTAAGTTTAGTTATTAATTGTCTGCAAATGCAGGTGCATCTGCACCTTCTGTAAAGCCCCAAATTAGCCAATTAGTACTGTCTTTAGCTAAAATATTAATCTCCATACCACCAAAGTCTGTAAGAGTTAATTTTGAGTTAGAGTTTCCATCCGCATAGATAGTTACATTATCAGCATTTGAATCGCAATGAACGACACCACCAATAAAGTAGTTAGCATCAGCGCCTGTATCAAAGATAACGTTTTCTGCTTCTTCTGCAGCGCCACCATAAATAAATTTAAAGTGTGCACCAGCAACTGGTGATGGTAATGTGATCGTTCTATTTCCTGTAATCGCTGGAACTACAATTAGTCTTCCACTATGTGTAGCATTAGTAAGAGTTGTATCTTCATCTCCTAGTGTGACAGGTCCATCACCTAAAGTGATGACTTCAGTAATCGCTCCAGTAGCTGCCGCTTTACTGACTGTCTTAAATGTATCTTCAGATCTTACTGGACCTGAAAAAGTTGATTTAGCCATAATAATATTCCTCCTAGAATATTTAAATGTAGTCCCTAGGGAATGTCGACTATACGCGTCTACATTTATTTTTTTATTTTAAATTGTATAGTAATTTTTTATAGCGTTTTTTTGAGTAGAGCGCAAGAGATTATGTGATTCGGAGACTTTTTCCGTATATAGCTTTTTTGACTAAGTAGCTACTGAAACTTGTGCCTGTGAGTCCTCGATCTTATTGACTCTGTGAGCAACTTTGGCTTCTTCTAACTTGATCTCAGTAACGATTTCTCTGATCTTATCGTCAATTTTAACCATGTTAAGAGTATATCTACCTGATTCGTTATACTCTTGCTCCCAGCTTAATTCCAAGGACTTCTTCTGTTTGTATAGGTCTTGTGTCATATACAATCTCCTCATAGGTTATCCACTTACCTTTTTTATTGGTAAATCCATCAGTATCAAATATTACCTCTTTTTTTCCTAGTTTGTCAAGGATAGATTGTTCAATACTTTCAGCATTATCTTCAGACATAACGGTGAAGTCTGCATAATGCCCATGGTAGCGGATTTGTACTCGGAAGTTTTTCATAGTCTAATTCTTACTGTATTCTTGAAATGAGGCGGAATTGTGTCCCGCCTCATTAATGTTTTTACTTATTACGCACCTGGTGATCCGAAGATACCACGCCAGTCAGACCAGCCGAAGCTGTATCTTTCTCTTGCTTTGTATCTTACGTTACCAGTTTCAAAATCGCCTTCCATGGCAGTTTTGATTGGTGCTCTTGTAAAGTGTTTTAGTCCATTTGGTACATCTGTTTTGATAAAGAATGCATCAGTGTCAGTTAAGTAATGGTTTACCACATATCCTTGTGGTACCATTCCCATAGACGCTACTGCGTTGATATCATTGTCAGCTGTTCCAGTTCTACCTACAGATTTCATCAATCTTTCAGCAGTAAATTGCAAAGCAGAAGGAA
>Ga0208919_1001989_pt1 | contig 11084 bp, 19 predicted proteins | sample 4_EtaG_FD_184076 | JGI IMG/M metagenome (GOLD analysis project Ga0208919, IMG submission 184076) | Marine viral communities from the Subarctic Pacific Ocean - 4_ETSP_OMZ_AT15127 metaG (SPAdes) (version 3) | ecosystem: Environmental > Aquatic > Marine > Oceanic | place: Pacific Ocean | collected... | reverse complement strand
GCAGTCGAAGGGGCTGCGCTTGGCATCGTCCTGAAAAGCGATCAGGGCGACGACGCCGGGGATGAGTGGAAGCTCAACATAGCCGATGGCGGCACCCTAACACTCGGCAATGATATAGCCTCCGCAGGCACCTATGTTACGCACCTGACCCTAACACCCAACTCGACGGTATCCAGTTCGACGCTGGCCTTGGCGGGCGCGCTGACGGTGGCAGGAACGGCCAGCATAACAGGGGTGGCTACGGTAGGCGGCATAACGATAGGGTCGGCGGTCATTAATGAGGCCGAACTGGAGACAATCGACGGCATCACGGCGGGCACGGTAGCTGCCAGCAAGGCCGTAGTTGTGGACTCTAACAAGGACGCCGCGTCCTTTCGCAATGTTACGCTCACCGGGGAGTTGGATGCGGCCACGTTGGACATTAGTGGCAATGCAGATATAGACGGCACCACCAACCTCGATGTGGTGGATATTGACGGGGCGGTGCAGGTAGATGCTACCGTCACCGTGGGCGTAGATGACCAAGGCTACGATGTAAAATTCTTTGGGGATACGGCCTCGGCCTACCTGCTATGGGACACCTCCGCAGATAAGCTGCTGACCGCTGGAGGAGCAACGATAGACATCGTTAAAGACAAATTGCTCATTGGCGGCACGGCAGTAACGACTACCGCAGCCGAGCTTAATGTGTTAGATGCCGTAACGGCAGGCACCGTATCGGCCAGCCTGGGCGTCGTGGTAGACTCCAACAAAGACATCGCCTCCTTTAGGAATGTTACACTAACAGGCGAACTGGACGCCGCCACGCTGGACATATCGGGCAATGCCGACATAGACGGCACGACCAATCTCGATGCGGTGGATATTGATGGCGCGGTGCAGGTAGATGCTACAATTACCGTAGGGGCCGACGATCAAGGCTACGACATCATCTTCTACGGTGATGCGGCCTCGGCCAACCTAACATGGGACACCTCGGCAGATGACCTGATCTTCAATGGCGCTGCGGGCCTCATCGTCCCTGATGGACAGCTAACACTCGGGTCTACGGCCTTAGCAGCTACGGCGGCTGAGTTGAATGTGTTAGATGGCGTGACCGCAGGCACTGTAGCGGCCAGCAAGGCAGTTGTGGTGGACGGCAACAAGGACATTGCAACCTTCCGCAACCTCACCATCGACGGCACATTTTCCGATGGCAACTACACCTTCGACACCTCTGGCAATGTTACCGGGCTGGGCAATGTCACGCTAACAGGCGAGTTGGATGCGGCAACCTTAGATATTAGCGGCAATGCAGACATAGACGGCACGACTAATTTAGATATCGTAGACATCGACGGGGCCGTGCAGATAGACGCCACCGTCACGGTGGGCGTAGACGACACCGGGTATGATGTAAAATTCTTCGGCGCGACCTCGGGCAGCAGCATGCTATGGGACGAGAGTGCCGATGACTTGGTCCTGACCAATGCGGGCATAGCAGTCGGCAGTGATGCCACGGGAGACATCTACTACCGTGACGCCAATGGCTTTTTGGCGCGGCTGGCCATAGGGTCCGATGGGCAGGTGCTTACCAGCACGGGCACGGTAGTCAATTGGGAAGCTGCTGGTGGCAGCGGTGGCGGCGATTTCAGCGGCCCCGGCTCTGCCACCGACAATGCCGTAGTGCGGTTTAATGGCACGGGCGGTAAGACGGGTCAAAATTCGGGCGTCACGATTGACGATTCTAACAACGTCACCGGATTTGGCACGTTAGCTACCTCGGGGGCTGCCACGTTAGCCAGCCTTGTCTGCACCGCTGGGGGGACATTCGGCGGCGGCTACGGCAGCACGGGCGCAACGATCTCTACCGCTGGCGTAGGACAGTTCAACGGTGCGCTGACCACGGATGGTGTATTCACCGCAGCCTCGCTGGACATCAGCGGCAACGCCGACATAGATGGCACCACTAATCTTGATGCTGTGGATATTGATGGCGCAGTGCAGATCGACAGCACCGTCACCGTAGGCGTCGATGACACGGGCCACGATGTTACTTTTTTCGGTGCATCGGCGGGGGCCAAGCTGATCTACGACGAGTCTGCGGATACGCTGGAAGTGCGCGGCCCGTCTGCTGATGCTACTACGAGTACCGGCAAGCTAAAGCTGACCACTGCGCTAACGGACATCAATGACGGCGATGTGTTAGGACGTATCGACTTTGCTGCGCCGTTGGAAGCGGGTGGCACCGATGCCATTCTTGCCGGTGCAGCGATTTGGGCTGAAGCGGACGCAACCTTCGCCGCCGACAACAATTCCACAGAGCTTGTCTTTGCAACTAACACCTCTGCCGCCGCCACAGAGCGTATGCGGATAGACTCCAGTGGTAATGTAGGTATCGGCACCGCAACGCCAGCGGCTCCGTTGGAAGTGTTTGTAACGCCCGGCAATGGGGTGCGAATAACAGACCCCAGCGGATCAGTAAACGCGAGTGAGGCCACGCTCGGTTTTTACGGCTCAACCGATGGAGGTACGCGGCTGGGGTACGTTGGATACGGCGGCACAAGCAACAGCACTATGTCAATCAGTAATGACCAGTCGGCGTCTATTATTATGGCTACTGGTGGCACATCAGCACTGTTCATTGATTCCTCAGCGCATACTGGAATTGGTGCTGCTTCGAGCGGTGAGCAACTTAAAGTCACAGATGCTGACAACACCACGAATACCGGGATCATATCAACTCATGCGTCATTCACCGGTCTTGTGTTGCAGATGGGCGCGGTCAGGGTAGCCAGTTCACTTTACAATTTTGGCTCATGGGGTTCAGGTCATGCGGGTGTATCAGGTGATGTAGAGTTTAAATTTCGCGGTGATGGCGAAGCCTATGCTGACGGCAGTTGGAATGGTAGCGGAGCCGATTATCAAGAGTTTTTTGAATCGAGTGATGGTGCGGCACTTGAGGTGGGCAAATCGGTGGTAATGGATGGCGATAAGGTCAGAGTATACGACGCATCGTCCGACAACGCCGATAACATAGTTGGCGTAGTAAGACCCAAGGAAGACAACAAAAACAGCGCAGTAACTGGTAATACGGCGTGGAACCACTGGACCGATAAGTATTTAACCGATGATTGGGGTGTGTATCTGCGAGAAGACGTAACGGTCTGGGAATGGGACGATGTGAAGTATACGGGTGGCGATGAGTTGCCCGAGGGCAAAGAAGTGGGCGATGTCAAAATTGAGGAAGGATCGTGCTATGAACGCGACGAACTCGCCAAAGATTCGGGGTGGACCCCGCCAGCGGGTGCGACCAGTTCAACGCAAAGCGTACGCAAGCTGAACCCTGCGTACGACGAGTCAAAGGCTGATGGTTACAAGCCACGCGAAGGTCGTGCAGAGTGGAATCTGATCGGTTTACTCGGACAGGTGCAGATCAAAACGAATGAACCTACGCGCCCAACGTGGATAAAAATGAAAGCCATAAGTGACTCTGTAGACCTCTGGTTGGTGCGGTAGTGTGGACACAGACACTATCATCAGCGGCATCGCACTGGCCATAGTCGCAGCACAGGGGCTTAATGCTTGGATGATACTGTCTGTTAGGGATCGCGTCGGGAAAGTGGACAGGCGAATCGACGCGCTGGGCCAGCGAATATCAAAGCTGGTCGAGTGGCTGGAGGGACAAAGCACACGCAAGCGGAGCAAATAACATGTTGAGAAAGCCGCCGCGTGATCCCAAAGAGATTGGTAGTTTTGCCGAGCTTCGTCAGCACTACACTACGCTGTGGGAGTGGCTTGACGAGTGTAGGCGTATGAAGTCTGCTGAGAGCTATGCGGCCAAAAGGTCTTCACAGGAATTGCATGGGGCAAGGGCAGAGGCGAAAAAGGCAAAGGCGCAGGTTGTCACCCTAACAAAAAAGGAACACGCAAAATCAAAAGAAAAGTCCAGCGCTGCCTACGCAAGCACCGCAGCCACTGCACTAATCATCACCTATCAAGTGGTCGAGGTTTCGGGGGGCTGGGGAAGGTGGGCACCGGTATTTGAGCATGAGGCGACAATCGGGGTGATGCAGGTGTGCATAGGCAGCCTGTTAGCGTGGGCCATGAGGCCCCTGAATTGATATTTGTTATGGGGGCAATCTAAGTGAATGGACGAGGCAACGGCAGAAAAAGCACTGCGGCAGTTTGGGGAGCAGTCGGGGTTGGCCTTGTTTTTGGAACAGTATATCTGGCTGTTCGTCGCCGGGTTCGCCCTGTTATTCGTGAAAGAATCCGTGACGAATGCCTTGGCTGGGATAGCCACGTTCTTGGGGTCCGACTATAACGAGAATATGGTATGTTATGTTCACACCAGCGGGGCACGACGCCCGGCACGCATAGCCAAGACTTCGCTGATGGCCACGACGTTTTATTTGTATGACATCGAAGATGAAAAGACAACAGGCGGCACATTACTGAAAGTCCCCAATTCCGAACTCAAAACCATGCGGATAGAGGTTCCGCTTGACACCCTAACCCACCTAGGAGGTTAATCATGGACGTTGCACGTATTGATGAAAAGATTGTGGCAATCCAAGCCGAGATGGAGAAGGCAGAACAGGCCCACAATGCCGCATCGGAGCAGGTGCGATCATCGCGGGAGATGTATAATCGTCAGCATGGCTATCTAATCGGCATGCAGGAACTCCGGCAGGAGTTGTTAGACAATGGAGAAAATAACAATGATACAGAATCTACTGAAGACGGTGACGGATAAGGTCGCCAGCCGCAAGCTGGCAGTGACGGCGGTGGCAGGTGCGGCGGCAGCCACGGGGGCCGTGGACATAACATGGCCCATGGCAGCCATTGCTTGCGCGTATGTGCTGGGGCAGGCTTACGTGGACGCCAGCGGCTAACAGGGATGCCTCTTCAATGGGTAGTCCGCATTTGAGGGGGTAACTTGTTGGGGAGCAAGGCAATCTCCTTGAATGGTGGGGGGATCTGCTCAGACAAGAGGCGCGAGGCCCCCGGATGTTGAGTCCGGGGGCCTTTGTATGTTACGGGCTTTTCGCGGCGATCATTCTTTGTCGAGGGCTGCAATCTTCTTGCGGTGGGCATCTATGTCGATGCGGACATCAAGGATGCGTTCTCCATTTTCGCCGCGCTCGTAATCATAAGGCTCAACTATCGCGTCTATTTCAATGCCGTCTGTGTCTGCCACATACACCAAGAGTTGGTGGGCAAAGAATCCAAATTCAAAGTCAATTTTCTTGTATGGCATGTGCGTCCATTTCTTCCAAGTTAAGGCACCACACCTTTATCTCGGCGGCATGGTTGCGGGCAATCTTGCTCTTTATGCGGCGTCCCGTATAGGCAAAGCGCCTATCGCGGAAGATGGACCCCATCCAGTTCTGGCTGTCGCGCCTGTCGCTGGGCTTGAGGTTGAGGTGATACCTAACATCATCTGAGGTCACCTCGCCCTTCTCCCGTGCAATCTCTACGGCCACCTCCCGCGCTGCCTCCAGTTTCTCCTTGTTATTCATCGCCGCCAAGTTCATCCCCTGCTCTCGCAGCACTACGCCCTTGCCCAGACTTAGCTCCAACTGGTCTGTTATGGGCGGGGTTGCCCCCGCCGCAGTGGCGGGGGCATAGGGGTTGTCGATGGGCTTCGGCTTGGGTCTTTGTACGGGCTTTTTCATTTCTCCTCCTTCTGCTCTGCTGCGCCTTCGCCCAAGATTTTGCCCAACCATCTTACGCGGCCATTACCCCTGGGGCTTGTGGCCATGTCGATCATCTCCCACACATCATTGAGCTTGTCCTCCAAGCACAAAATGCGCTGTTCTATGGACAGGATAGTGTCGCGCTGCCTTCGATTTTCGTGCAGTAGGTCGCCCAAAGCCGGGGGCGGCGCAGTAACATGCTGCGGGTCTGCGCTGAACGTCTCTTCTATCCTCTTTTTTGCCTCCGCCGCATCTCGCTTGCGCTTGGCGGCTGCCCGCCTACGTGCACCTTCCTCCCTTTTTCGCTGCTCCTTCAATGGCAATGGCCCATGCTCTATCTTCGTATCTGCAAGAGTCTGATATTCGGGCCACAGTGAAATCATGCGCGTGGTGGGCCAGCACTTGTTATCCTGGATGAAGCGCCCAATGCGCCGCCATAGCAACTGCTCGGGGCGCTTAATGGCTTGAGATATGCCGTTAGTGCAAGTTTCAAACCACAGATAACCCATGCCCTCGTCAACCAATCCTACGTGCTTGGCCAATGCTTCATAAAGGGGGGCGTGTTCAAGGCTCCTATGCTTATTGAGCATGGCCGTGCGGGTTGACTCGATGATGCGGCGAATGTAGCTCTTGCCGCCCTTGTGGACACCTGCTGAAAACTCTACATTATACTGTGTTAGGTTCATCGCCCGTCTCCAATCAGTTGTGGTTTATAAGCGGAGCGTGTCCTTTGACATGCTCCACAAGATCCGCGTCGAGTGCCGCAAGCATATCAGCGGGATCTTGGTCGAGGTATGCCACCCACCCATTGCGGGGGTGCATGATCTCGGCGGCAATCGCCTCCCGGCGCGAGTGATGCTCGTCTTTCTCTGACAAGTTTTTCGCTCGCGCCTCAAGCTCTGCCACCGTCCTATATTCTCTGCCCGCCACCGCCATGACGGCACAGGCTAATCGCCTATAGCCGTCATGGCTCCCATGTTTTCTATTTTGTGGTCCGTATTTCGCCATCCACTGTCTCCTGTTGCTTGTTATAAAGGGTCCGGGCGATGGGGAGCGCCTCGGCGATGGGATCTTCGTAGGCTAACACCATGGGCTGCTCCATGGTCATCAGGTGTATCGTGTCCATAACAATCTTGATGGCGCCCGGCGTCTTCCGTGTTACGCCCAAGTCTCCAAGGATTGCCCGGCGCACCTCATAAGACAACTGCTCTTCTTGCTTGAGAATCTTGGGCCAATCGCGTGTGTTAGGCTTGGCGCTGCGATCCTCTTCCCGCTTCCGCGCTGCTTCTTCTTTCTTCTGCTGCTCTTTCATGGCCTGTTCGCGTGGCGTGGTCTGCTGCGCCATCTTGAGCAACTGTCCCGGCTTGGGCCTCCACTCACTGTCACCTAACAGCCAGTTGTCAATGGCGTTCATCCATGCGTCATCGGAGATCCATCCCAATGTGCGATACCATTGACGCAACTGCTCTTCATCGGGCTTCCAACTATACTCGGCCATCAAAACCTTGATGCCCGCCTTGAAACCCTCCTGAGAAAGCCTGTTACCACTTGGTTTAGCTGAAGTCGATGTCATCGACGAAAGCCCCTGCATCGCTTGGGTCATTAGTCAACTCTCCCTTCATCTGTGATTGAATGATCTCCCAGCACTTCTTCTCTGGATACGCCTTGGACGGCTGGCGCAGCTTGGTAGGGCTTTGCATGAAGCGCGGCACCCACCGCTTACCGGCGAACTCTGAGATGGCTCTAATCTCATCCCACGGCAATCGGTCTATGCGGTGGAGGTCATCGAAGACCTTGCACCAATGATGCTTGTAGCGGCTCTTGTAGTCGATCTCAGGATGCTTGCGCCATCGCTCAAAGATAGACTGCGCCTGTATGCTCGGATCATACTGGTTGCGGTGCTTCTGCATGTAGTGGGCGTTGCACAATCCCTTGCGGGTCACTGGCCCATCACATCCTTCTTCCGTGCATGTGGGGCGAGGGGTATGGCCATTAGATGCAACAATCTCCTGTTCGCTATCTGAGTTCTTAGTAGTATCTAAGTTCTCAGTACTAGTCTTAGTACTAGGTACCTCATCTTCTTGTTCTACGACAGGGACCAGGATAATCTCCTGACTGCCCGCTGTTGCACCCGTTGTTGCACCTTGTTCCTCTTCATCTGTTACAACTCTGGTGTTGATGGACACTTCGATTATGATTTTCATCAATCCTCCTTGCACGATAGCAGCACAATGTCAATGCCGGGATTGTCCCGGTCCAATCTGAAGGTGTCGGAAAAGCCCACGATGTGCTTGGCATTGTCATCGGGTATCACGGACGCTTTCACAAGGCCATCCAGTATATACTTGACCACGAACCCACGCAATCCATCGGGGTCTCTTTTCATGTTAGGCATGTTCCATGTAAACTCAATGCGTATAGGTGTCGGCATGGGGCGCAATCCCTGCGCCTTGGCTTCGGCCCATACGCGCTGAGTCCAATCCTTCTTCTCTTTGGCATATCCAGACCAGTGGCCTTTCATGCGCTTAATCGACGCATTCATCGCGGGCCAATCCCCGTCAATCCGTAGCGTCTGTCTCGTCTTCGCGGCCAAGTAACATCTCCATAACATCTTTGCGGCGCAATCTAATCTTGCGCTGACCAATGCGCCGACTTGGCACCGCTCCTTGGGTTATTAACCCCCGCATGGTGTCGTAGCTGATGCCACACAACTGCGCGGCTTCAGCTACGCTCACCCATTGCTTATCGCTCACTGGAAGACCGACTGCGCGGCGGCTACGGCCTCGTCAAAGGCGTCTGCTTGCTCTGTGGCCCCCTCCGTCTGGTCTGGCGGCTTAGTCCCGGCTTCTTCGGGCATGACGCCCAACCGCTGCGCGGCGTTGAACATGGACTGCCCCAAGCTAATCGCCGTCCCGGTGTTCACCTCCCACCCGGCTTCCGCAAACCGCTCCATAATCCCACTGGCCCTAATCATGCACTGCTCTGCAAGATCCCCCAAGGTTTGCAGGTCGTAGCCACCGGGACGGGGCGCGGTGTTAGCGGCATTGTTAGCGGCAGGCGCAGCAGGCGCAGCAGTGGCTGTATGGAAGGCCACTGAAGGCGCAGCGGCGGGCAATGTCGCACCTGTGGCGACGGCGGGGCCTGTGCCGTCTATCTCGTTAGGCACTTCCTCGGCGCTAACAACGGCAGGAAGTATTGTCGAGAAGCTGCGTCCCGCTGCGCTGTATTCCTCCAACTTGGGCGGCACTCCATCACCGGGGGCTGTGGTGTCTGCCGTAAAGTCCGTTGGCCCGGTGCGGGTAATCGTCATCTGCCCCCCGGCTCCCGGCCACACGGGCAACATTGCCCATAACATATGAGCAGTCCCCTGGAGCTTGTCCCCGTTGGCGAAGCCACCCTTGACGGTGTAATACCATGTGCCGGGGGCTTGGCTCGATGGGTTGCGCGTTATGGAATTGAACGCCCCCACCGTAAACTGCACGGTTTCTCCGATCTTAATCTGCGGCATAATAATCCTCCTTTAGAATAGTGGACTGCGGATGATGTGCCATAGGATATACCCTGCGGCACCAACTAAAATGCCCCACCATACACAATCCCCCCGCGATGTCTGCGGGCGGGTGCATCGGTAGGGCTTGCGCCTCATAATGTCTTGGTCTATATTACACATACACTCATGGTCTCCTTGCCTGTGTGTGTGGTTGCGTGGTAATCTTCCCCCCGGTGGCCTATTCCACCGGGGGGCTTTTCTTAATATAGTAATCCAATCATGCTCACGCAAGGGAATAATCCCAATTAATCCCCGTTAATCCCCGTTAGTCCGCGCGTCCTCCTCCGCGCTATGTATTGCGGCAAGGGCCAATGTGCTTGGCTTGTTCAATCCCCGCTCCCAACGGCTGACCGTAATCCACTGCACCCCCAATCGGGCGGCAAACTGCACCTGTGTTTCCCCAAGTGCCTCCCTTATCAATCTAATCTTCTGCGGCATTTGGCCCTTCATCCTTGCCCCCTTTCCCAATCCGGTCCTTGTCTCGCGCTAGCATGCTCATACGGGTTAAGACCACGGCGCTGTTACACGAATCGCAACAACGGCCCCCCTCTAACAGGGGCCAAGCATTGTGCCCCCGGTCCCACCCACTAATCGGGTCGGGTAGAATCTCACGCTTACATAAATCGCAGTTCATGTTGTCTCCTTTCTTTTAGGATATGGCATCTTCCGCGCTGCGCTCGGCTGCTATCTCAATAGCTATCGCCTCAAGGCGCTCAAGGTCTCTGTCTCCGATGTCCTCAACCTCAATCTCGGTGTAGCTGTCGGGCCGATACATAACAACCCGGTCAATCTCCACCTCGGCGGCGTAGCCGGGGTCGTATGCCACCTCGGCAATCCTCCCGCCAATAACAACGGGACGCGCGGACGCCCCCGCCCCGGCGCTAACCTCGGCGGTGACTTCCCACGTTTCGCCCCGTGCCTCGCTCATGTCGGGGCGATTCGGCACCTCGTAGCGCCACGGCCTCTTTTCATACTCAAACTGTACGCGCATAACAAACTCCAGTGGCCCCCCGGCAAAGGCCGGGGGGCCTGTTAGTGTTATTTGTTATCCAGTCCCAATTCCCGCAACATATCCTCCATGCTGTGGGTCGCCTCCGGGTCCGGGGCCTCGTCCTCGTCCTCGCTGTTATCCTGGATCATGCCGCCTAACATGGCACGGAGCAAAACTTGCGCGGCACGCTCCGCCTCTTCCTCCCCCAACTCTTCGACCATCGTGGCGTGAATCTCCATGGCCTTTTTTATTTCGTGCATCAATCCATATAAGTGGGGGTGTTCGTCAAAGATCCCCGAGAGCATTGTAGCGTGGTCAATCGCACTGCCCCGCATATAGGCGCGAGTGTGGTCTCCATCGCTCATAATCAAGATATAGTTTTGAGCGCGCTCAATCTCGCGCCCAATCTCGTCGTAATCATGATGGTCGTCTTCGTGCGTGGCCATGTTGGGCCTCCCTTGATTGGTGCGCCGGGGGCCTATTCCCCCGGCGCGGTGGTGTTAGTGTCCGATAAGGAAATTGCGTTGCTCTGTGGGGATAACAAAATACTGGTCGCTCAAATCCTCCATGTTGCCGAATGCCTCGCCGTTTTCGTCGTTGAACGTGGCAAGGTCGTTATACTCGGCGAACTCGCAGCACAATCCAATCACGTCCAACTCATACGGCACGTCCTCCTCGTCCAACCAATTAAACAGCGCCTCAAGGGCAATCCAAGAAAACTGGTTTCCCCGCCCCATACGCTCAAACTCTCCCGCAAACTCCTGCGCGGTTGTTATCGTATTTACGACGGCCATTATTACACCCCCGCTCTAAACTGTGTGTGAAAATCCCACCCCTTGGGCGTCCCATCATCCTCAAATAG
>Ga0208919_1001988_pt1 | contig 11092 bp, 13 predicted proteins | sample 4_EtaG_FD_184076 | JGI IMG/M metagenome (GOLD analysis project Ga0208919, IMG submission 184076) | Marine viral communities from the Subarctic Pacific Ocean - 4_ETSP_OMZ_AT15127 metaG (SPAdes) (version 3) | ecosystem: Environmental > Aquatic > Marine > Oceanic | place: Pacific Ocean | collected... | reverse complement strand
TCCATCTTCAAACCCAATTCTTCCGCCATCAGCTTTTTTATTTTGTTGTCTTATATATCTTTTATAGTTTTTGTCTGAATCAAAATCTTCTTTTGTTAAATTACTATCTTCTTTTGTAATACCTTTATTTCCTTTTTTAGGAATAACACCTGCTTCATCAGACAGATACATTTGTTCTACGCCTTCGCTTCCGTTTGCAAGACCCACTCTTCCGCCTTTAGCCATATTAATATCTCCATAAAAATCTTCAAAATATTCCTGTGGAGAACTATATCCTAAAGGTATTCCCTCTTGAATAAACTCTATAACAACTTTTGGATTAATATCTCTATAAATAGGATCGTTTGGATCTGTACTAATACCAGCCATCTTCATATTCTCTGGTCTTACGTCTCCTTCTACGGTGATAGGAGATGCACCAGCTTCTAAACTTTTAATTCCTTCTTCTGGAGTTCCCGCGTATAAACCCACTCTTCCACCCGTCGCTGCTTGCATATAATTTCTTGGTGTTAGAAAACGATAACCTTTGTCGTATGCTTGAGATCCGCTTAAAGCTCCTGATCGATAGTTTTTCATATCCGCTTGAATTAAATCTAATCCTAAACCTTTTCCTCGATACACATCTTGTGCTAATTCTTTTGCTTCTTCTTCTGTTTTACCTTTAGACATAAAGTAAGTAAGTAAGCTTGCTCCTGTAATACCACCGAAAGCGGTTGGCATTTTAGATCCAAAACCTCCCGTTAAACCCATTTTAGCTAAAGCTCCTTTTGTACCAGGCACATATTTTGAAAAAGCTTCTCCTACTCTTGATCCTGGTAAACCTGCAGTTCCAAATAAAAAATTTTTAGCACCTGAAAATTTAGGTCCAATTCCACTTAACATACCAGACATGGGTCCATAACCCATAAGACCTGCTCCACCTAAACCTAGGAGTGCAGCTTTACCTACAGGACTTTTAATAACTTGTGATCCAACATCTAAAACTTTATCTACACCTTTTTTAACGCCTCTAACTAATTTACCTAAAAAGTATTCCTGTCTAGGAACGGCATTCATAATGCCACCATTTTTACGTAATTGTCTGCGAATCTGTGCTCGTGTTATCATATCTAATATAGGTTATTTATTTAAAGGCAGGGTTTTAACCTGAGTATATACTATTACTTAATTTAATTTAATAAATCAAGCTTATGTTGTAACTTCTCTAGGCTTTATTTCAAGGGCAGATAGCACCACATGAAGCCTATTAGCAGTCGCTGCGGTAACCTTTATAATTTCGCTTTCCTCAGCGACTAAAGGGCCAGTTAACAGCTCTGATGTTGCATTTGCTGATATTGCCTTAGTCTTAAATAGACTAAAAACAGCTGAATCAGTGTCAGTTATGGTTACAGTAATGGTATCAGCATTACCAGAATCTTCGGATACCAGTATAGATTTAATAACAGCAGTTGTAGCTGTCGGCACCGTATAGATTGTTGTAGCACTGGTGCTTGTTAAATCGACTTTTTTATTGACAAATGCGTTTGACATTAAGCTAAAAATAAAGCAATGGCTTCTGCTTCCTCTTTTATTTCTTGTTGAAAAGATGTGTTAAGTTTTTGTACTACAGAGTCTACATCTCTTACAAAGGATTGTTGAACCTGTTGATCATACTCGGGTAAAGGTTGTGTTAAAGATTGTACAATTCTAGCCATTATTTTTTCTTTTATTAATTATTTTTAAAGGAGGTAATTTACCTTCTTTTCTAAGCTTTTTATCTGGATCATTCTTTTTTAATATTTTTAACAGTTCTTTTGGTTTTAATATTATAGGACTTTTTCCTTTAATTTCTATTCCCATTATCTTCTTCCATCCGGTTGTATATCTAATCTAAAGGTACCCACTTTCCAATGTTGTGCTACACCTGTATTGGATATTTTTAAAGCGATCGCACGTGCACGCGCACGTGTGTCTATTTTATCGGTTGATGAGGTAATATCAAAAGGACCTAATGAAGAACTTGCTTCCGAATCTGTTGGATAATTTTTTAAATTTAATGTTACTCTTGTTGTTCCTGTTTGTGTTAAAAAGTCGGGTAGCACTCTTCTTATTTTCATCATTACTTCACCAGCGTTGGTATCTCCTTGAAGATTACCTTGTACACCTAAATCAAAATCTCCTGATTGTATATTAGCGGTAATCGCTGTTGCTGTTCCAGCTTTAATTTGATTGTTGCCTGTTTCGTGTTCATAGTATGTTGTACAACCATCGGTATTACCAACCGTTGAATCACTTGTTGAACTTGAATCATACTCTGTTGCATGCGGCTTGCCAAAAATATGAGAATCTGCCCATGCAGATCTTGCTAACGAGCTTGTTGTCCATACAGCTCTTTGAGGTGATGAATCCATATAATTATAAGTGACTGATCGATTGTTTGATGCTGAACCACTTCCAGGATAGAACCATGTCACTTCACCAAACAAGTTATTCAATCCTGCGTAAATATGATTTTTAGGAATGGTGTTAATATCGTCATAAACATAATCTTCAACTAAACACGGTAAGGATTCTAGTCGACCTGTGTATCTAAAGAAACCATTTTCTGACATCCAATAAGCCGATCCATCAACTTCGACGGCTGCATTTTTACCAATGAGTCCACAGTTGGTACCAACCTGTTGAAAAGAAAAAGTAAAAGGTGCACCCACAAATCGCATAATAAATAAAGAAGTATCCGTCCAAATGTAAATAGCATCACGACCTCTTAGCGCTCCGACAATTCTTGTACCATCGGCAAGTCGCTGTGTACCTGCGGTGTTGGTTGCTGTAGGTGTCCATGAGGTTAAGGATTCTTGATCAGACCATCTTATGTACATGTCGTCTTGTGTTGATGTTGTACCAATCGTTGTTTCTGTACCAAAAGCAACTAAGTGCCGATCGGGTGTAGATACTAAAGTTTGTGTTGTTGCTGTTGGACAACCTGATATAACCGTTGCTCGAGTTGATGTAGCTCCTGCTGCATTGGCATCCCATTCAAAAGACGAGCCATCAACAATCGTTGCTATTAATTTATTTCCAAAATTATCTAAAGTCCATACACCAGGAGCCGTTACAATGTCTCCTGTTTGTGATGCACCCCATTTTGTATAATCTGATGCATTGGTTACGGATGCATTATCTGAGTGCGAAGCAGCAGTTGTATTATCTGCACCTCGTGTTAATCCTGATAGTGTATTCGTTCCTGTTGTGTTTGTGGTGTAAGCAATACGCTCACTGTCAATTAAAACTGTTCCTGTTGCAGGAAAAGATGCTGAGTCATCAAGAACAATGCTTGATGAACCACTTGTTAAAGCTCCATCTAATGCATCAATAAGTTCTCCAGCAACCGTACCACCCCATAGACCTAAACCCCAACCTGCGGCTGAAGCTTCTGTAGCTGGACCAATAGAATAAAAATGTTTGACTCTTACTCCTCCGGATGTACTGGCTCCCGATCCACTTTCGACCGATCCCATTTCAACGGTGATTGTTGTTGATGTGGGTACGGAGGTAACCATGAAATTCGTATCGTCAAAATCATCAGAATCAAAATTAGAATTGGTAGCAGAGCTAAAATTATCGCAACGTATAATATCAAACTTAGTGATATTATGAGCACTCGCAAATGTGATCGTAACTGTTGCATCGCTTTGTGTTGTTGTAAAAGCACTGGTTAAAGTTGTTGTGCTTTTCAAAGGAGTTATATCATAAAAAGCTCCTCCAGAATAGACGTATAAAAATCGGTTTGTTCCTAGTGCAGCATACTTAATACCCTCTGAACTAACAAAATGGTGTAAGGCTGTGTTTCTTCCTGTAAGTGTATTGTCTCCTAGCTGAGCCCAACCTCCTACTTTTTCTGGTGTGCCATATCTAAAACGCACAAAGTCGCCACTAACCCATTGGTTTTCACCGCCGGTAGCCGTTACTTGTTTATTAAAACCTGGTGCAAATTTTACTTTTTGTAGCATACAAAATCTCTTTGTATTTAATTATACTAAAACTTGGGTAGGATCAACTATTTTGGTATGCCCAACATAGGTCTTTTGTCAAAGATATTATCTTTGCCAAACCTACCATTAGCATCATTATAATGTAAAAAAGCCTGAACGCAAACGTTTCCTTCAAAAGCTTCTCGCCAGTGTTCTAGGTCACAGCCACTATAAACCAGCATATCTCCTACGTTTAAGTCTACTTTATTACCTTTAGGAGCATTAGGTTTATGTATTTCTTTGTATTCATCAATAACTGTTTTTTCTCCTGTGGGGTCTATGTAAAGAGGCCATGGGTCTCCTCCTAAATGCAGCGTTGTTGATATCTCACAGCTTGGTCTATCAATATGTCTTCTTAAAACATCTCCTTTTTTATAAGCTCTAGCAAACGTATAAGTAGGAACTAATTTTAATACAGTATGCTTTTGCATAATAGGTAATACTTTCATCATCAACGTTTCCATAAACGTATCACTATAACAAGAAAAAGTATTAGGAACTTGTTCGTCTGTCCATCTACCAAATCCAGGAGTAAATTCAGATACATAATTATTTTTAAGCATCCATTGTGTAGCATCTCTTTTCATTAAAAAATAATTAAAAGCAAAATTAGCTAATTCATAAGAAATAGCATTTCGAATAATTAAGTATTTATGTGTTTTAAATAAGTTCATCGTTGTAAAAAATTAAAAGATACTGATATTCTTATGTCATCACTTTGATTAGGTCTTACTTCATGCCACAACCAAGATGGAAACATAATTATTGTTCCAGCTTTAGGCGTATAATATACTTGTCTCCATAGTTCATGAGGTAATTTTCCTTTTTTTCTATTGGGCATTGTGGTTTGAACACCTGGTCTAGGTTCATAGAGCATAAGATCACCAGAATTTTTTGGAGCTTTAACCCAATACACTCCTGAAAATAAACTATTAGGATGAAGATGGGGTCTATTAAAACCTCCTTTATAATTAATATTTGCCCACATATTTCCAAGTGCAGGCTTGTCTGTTAAAAGTTCTTTTTCAAAAATTTTATTTTGCATATTAAAAAGTTCTCGAGTTAAGGGATCATACTCATGTTTTTTATTCATATCTGTTGCACTGTGCCAACCGTTGACGTTAGTTTTACTTACACCTTTAGGGTCTTCTTTTTGCCATTGTAAAATATTTTTTTCCAAATGAAAATTTAGTTCATTAGGATTAGGAATTTCTTGTACGTAAACAGGAGTTGGAAAATGGTATTCTGTAATCATTTAAATGAAGGTCCTCCAAACCACATCACTAAAGATTTTCTTTCTCCTTGTGTTACAGGTTTAACACGATGCTGTAACCAACTTGCAAAAAAAATAGCTTGACCTTGTTGAAGTTTAGCTGTTTTACCTTTACTCATAAACTCTAATTCTCCTCCTTCAAAAGTTGAAGGATCTGATAATAAAAGCGTCATGGATATTTTACGAACAGGAGGTTGATGTTTTCCCAATACATCATTATCCATGTGCCAGTCATAAAAACCACCTGTAAGATAATGCGTAAATTGTCCTGGTTCTGTTAATTTCATGCCATCAAAACCAAAATGATTACCATTAGCTTTTAACATCGTTGCTTGAATATCTTTATACATCTCTGGCATATCTTTAAAAGGTATCCAACTAATCGTAGTAATTCTTTTTTTAGGATCAATTCCTCCTCCAGGTTTATTTATACCCACAGCGGCGATTTCTTTTTTTAAACTCATACCTTTATCAATAATCATTTGACATTGTTGTGGTGAAAAAATAGGTCCTGTGGTTTCTACAATGTAACTTTTCCAAAGTGGTTCTGTTGGGTTCATATTGCTGCCCTTGATGATACTGGATTATAGTCTACATCCATATTAGCTGCAAGTGTTCGTCTTACTGCGTTAGGATTAGCATGCGGGTAAACACAATGCCTTATGTCGTAGGGAAAAATAAAAAAATCTCTTTCGTGTGCATTCGGTGAATAATCTGATTTAACAAATTGTCCATTAGCTGAACCTATTATTTGTAATTTACCATTAGTAGGTGCGTCAGGTCTTGCGTATTCAGGACCCATATCTTTTGGAAGTTTTAGTATCATCACTGAAGATAACCCTGTGTATAAACTACCTTGATGAATATGAATGGGATTATATTCTCCTGCCTTCATTTCATTAATCCATACAGAATTTAAAGAAAGTTTGTATTCATAAATTTTATTAAATTTTAAATAGTGTCTAAAAATACTTTCAAACCATTTGTGTACATTCATAGGCATTAAATTATGTTTATGCATTTTATTATTATCCACACCACCATAAAATAAAGAATTTTCTTTTCCTATTTTACCGACTAATTGTTTATGAGCATCGGGAAGATTAGAAAAATTGTTTTCGTATATTCCATTAAGTGTATTAAAAACATCTAGAGGGACCTTGTACTTACATACCATTTGTCCCAGCCAAATAAATCTAAAATCTAATGTGTCCATATTCCTTTACAAATCTTTCAGGTATTTTATTTAGATATTCATTTTCTACTTTCATCACTTTTTCTGTGCGTATAGTATGCATATTTTTTCCAACAATGCTATCATTATATTGTACGCCATTAACAACCATTTGATTTAAATTAGTAAACGTGTGTGGATAATAGGGAAGGTTTAAAAAAGTATAAACTTTTCTTAATTCTTTTTCTGGATTAATAACTAAATCATCATATTTTACAAATACAGCCATTTCAGGATGATGTAATAAATACTGTATAGACATTAACTCTTTTGCCATCGCTCCATTCTTATGCATAAGATGACTTAGTTTTTCATCTATTGCTTTATATCGATTTGGAAAAGCAGTGGGTTCGTTTTCAAACCATTTAATATAAGAAGCTAATACATCAAGTACATCTCGTACTAAAACAACGCAACGAAGTGGTTGTTTAAAATGTTTTTGCATGACTCTTAAATTACCAGGTGTACAGACAGGTCCTCTATCTATAATAACTTTATAATTCCAGTCTTTGTAATAAAGATTATAAACGTCATCCATGACATTGTTTAAAGATTGTTCATCAGGAAAATTTTTAAAAGTATCATCTTGTTTTAAAAGAACTAACTTTTTCATAATTTCCAAAGTAATACTATTAGCTGTAACAGCAACATCTGGATTTTGATTCATGAGTGATGCGAACAGAGTATTTCCTGATCGAGGCATCGCACAAAGAAAATAGATTTGTTTATCCTTGTTTTCCGTATATAGGTTTGGTTGTTTCACTAATCGCTTTCTTTGATTCATGACTAAGAGCTTTTCTTTCTTCTTCTATTCTTTCAATAGATTGCATTTGTCCTAGTACATTAAAAACTTCAGGTTGTGAAGATCCTGGTGTTAATGTATTTTGTCTATTTTTCATTATCTTTTTGTAAGAAAGTAATTGATGAGTATCTACATTCTTGTCATCAAAGGTACCATCATTATATATTTTTTTAAAGTTAGACCACTCCGTTACTTCTCTCATACGGTGAGCAGCCACAAGCTGCATTGTTGCTTTGCTGTATGTTTTTTGATCTATTTCTACTTGAATAAGTTCTTTTTTTAACTCATCTGTTTCTTCTTCTAATTCTTTTACTTTTTGTTTTATTTCAATATCATTTGTACGAGCTTCAAATGATAACTGCATTAAGTTTTCCATGTGTGTATTTTGTTCTCTTACACATTGCCAATACTTAGCAGCATTGGTTGGATACTTAGCATCATTTAAAACAGAAAATTCCATTTCTGTTTTAGTACGAAACATTTGTTTCTTCGTCCAAGTGTCTCTTAACTCGCTTGTGAGTTCTTTAAATTTAGATACCTGTTCAGGATCTAATATTTCATTAAGATGAGGCTCTTCTTTTACAATAAGTTCGTGTATGTTTCTTTTCTCTTTCATATAAGAAGTATATACTTGTTTTTTAATTATTAGTCAAATGCTACAGTTTGTGCTTCTAGAGCAGCATTCCATACTTCAGTACCAGCATTGGCTGCTCCTGGAGGTCCACTTCCACTGCAAATAAAAGCGTTCTTAGTGCTTCTTCCTCCGCTTCCAGCGTGCTCACGATTAGAATTTAAATCAGCTTGTTCTGACCAAGAAGTTCCATTAAATTGTTCGGAGATTGCAACTCTATTACCTGGAGGATAAGTGCCTCCTGATATCATTCCTGCAGAATTACTTTCTCCAGCATAACCCGCTGCGTATCTAGCTTGTCCTAAGTCACCTGTTTCTGTCCAACTAGAACCATCCCAAGTTTCACAAACTCCTGTTTGTGGAGTATTTATTCTACCTCCAAACAAAAGAGCAGAAGTTTGTATACCCGCTCCTCCTCCTTGTCTTCTGGCTGTATTTATATCTGTAATTTCTGTCCAACTAGATCCATCCCAAGATTCTACAAGAGCTACTCCCGCTGTAACATTACCACCACTAGCAACTAAACCAGCCGTTGTTGTTCCTGCCATCGTTCCTCCCATTTGTCCTCTTCCAGTATTTAAATCTCCAACTTCTGTCCAACTTGATCCATTATACTGTTCTACATTAGCATTAACTGAATCGTTACTTCCAACAGCTAGACAAGCAGTTTGAATTCCAAATCCAGATGATACTACGTGTTCTGCATTTAGGTCATCACCTTCAGCCCATGAAGAACCATCGTATTCTTCTGACAATTTTTTTGGTCCGCCACCACCCCATAATATAGAAGCTGTATTTGTTCCAGCACCAAAAGATTCTGATCTAGCGGTGTTAATATCATCACTTGTCGCCCATGAACCAGCTGCATAGGAATACATTTTAAGTTTACTTGTACTAGCATTGTACCAAACATCTCCTTCAGCAACTGTAGGATCTGAGTCACGAGCTTGAACTTGTATTCCTCTTATTTGTTTATAGGTTGCCATAATTTTTTAAGGAAGTGTTATGTCTTCGGGTTTACTTCCCAGTCTTTCAATTTTTTCGTCTGCTGATTCACCATCAACATTATCATTATCCCAAGTATCTTGATTAGAGTTTATTTGATTTGTTACTAAAGTCTGCGCTTGTGATTTTGTTTTACTGGCTGCACTATTTCTTGCACCCCAATCTCTTGATTCAGGAATGTCATCACACACCCAAACATTTGCAGGATAACCTTTTATCCAAAACTTTCGACTATCTGTATGTGTAATAAATCCTTTTCCAGAATTTGCTACTACCCAATAATTAAAAAAACCTTTATCATTTGCCATATTAATCTCCTAAGGAATAGTTATATCCGCTGGTTTAGGTCCTATTCTTATAATTTTTTCTGCTGATGATTCTCCTTCAACGTTATCATCATCCCAAGCATCTTGATCAGCATCAACTGCTGCTGTTACAAGTGTTTGAGCTTGATCTTTAGTTTTAGAAACACCACGATTTCTTGCCACCCAATGTCTTGATTCTCTACAATCTGTAGCAATCCATACATTTGCAGGTTGTCCACTAATCCAAAAAGCTCTACTGTCTTCATTTTTAATAAAGCCTTTACCTGTATTAGTCATTACACTGTAGTTATATATATCGTTTGCCATAATTAATTTATATTTGTTTAACCTTCATTTGTCTAGTCTGTTATTACTTTGATGTTTTGTCCAACTGTCCATTCTTCTGTTGTTACTACATCTCCACCGCTACCGCCACCACCTCCAAATAAACTTGAAACTGATGTTCCACCCGATACACCACCTGCTCTAGCAGTTGACAGATCAGCTACTTCTGTCCAAGCTGCACCATCCCATTCTTCTGTTTGATCATACCATGTGGGAGATGCACCTCCTCCCATAGCTATACCTGCTGTTGTTGTACCTGCTCCTATTAAATATTGTCTGGCTGTATTTAAATCTGCAACTTCAGTCCAACTAGAACCATCATAGGTCTCTGCTTTCGCTGTGACTGGATCACCTCCACCAGCACAAAGTGCTGCAGTTTGAATACCAAAACCTGCTATACCATATCTACTTGTATTTAAATTATCTTGTTCTGCCCAAGAACTTCCATTATATTCTTCAGTATGACCAGAAGCTCCAAAACATAATCCAGCTGTTTGTGATCCTGCTCCTGCTAATCCTTCTCGTGAATTATTTAAATTATCACCTTCAGCCCAACTAGAGCTATCAAATTCTTCTGAGGCATCTGTATGGGGACCAATATATCCTCCTGCGTACAAACCAGCCGCTTGAGTACCTGCACCTGATCCAGCGCTTCTTCCTGTGTTTAAATCTCCAACTTCTGTCCAACTAGAACCATTGTATTGTTCTGCTTGTTGTTTGGGAGCTACCGTTCCTCCAAAACCAAAAGCTGATGTTTGAGTTCCTAGTCCAGCCATTCCAGCAAAACTTCTTGCGGTATTCATGTTGCCACCTGATGCCCATGCACCAGCAGCAAGAGTCGATGTAAAATCCCATTCTTGTGTTACAGCTGATTTTGCATTGGTATATCCAAACATTTGTATTCCAGAAGATGCACTACCTGCACCTTGGGTATAACGAATACCTGTTCCCATATCTCCAACTTCTGTCCAAGAAGAACCATCCCATTGTTCTGTTATAGCCAAACTACCAGGTCCTGCATCTCCTCCAGCATGAATGGTTGCAGTTTGTGTACCAAAAGCAGCCGTCCCATATCCTCTTGCTGTATTTAAATCTGCAACTTCAGTCCATGCTGTGCCGTTCCAGGCTTCAGCAGTTCCAACTACCGCATCACTGGGATTAACCCCACCAGCGATTAAACCTGCTGTTGATGTTCCACTTCCTTTTATGTAATATCTTGCGCCATTAAGGTTGGCATCTTCAGCCCAAGACGTTCCATTATAAATTTCATTGTTAACACCCGTAGGTGTACCTCCCGTAGCAAATGCTGCTGTTTGTGTTCCACCAGATGCACCTCTTTTTCTAGCTAAATTTAAATTGTCTCCTTCTGCCCAAGCAGAACCATTCCATTCTTCGGAAGCAGCAGTATCAGAAGAAGCATCAGCTCCTCCCGCTACTAAACCTGCAGTTTGAGAGCCAACTCCATATAATTCCATTCTTCCAGTTTG
>Ga0208919_1001986_pt1 | contig 11102 bp, 13 predicted proteins | sample 4_EtaG_FD_184076 | JGI IMG/M metagenome (GOLD analysis project Ga0208919, IMG submission 184076) | Marine viral communities from the Subarctic Pacific Ocean - 4_ETSP_OMZ_AT15127 metaG (SPAdes) (version 3) | ecosystem: Environmental > Aquatic > Marine > Oceanic | place: Pacific Ocean | collected... | reverse complement strand
ACACGAGAAACAATCATGGTAGTTATTGGGTATTTGGCATGGTTTATGCATATGCAATTATTATGCCAGATTATTTAGTCCTGATTAGTTGGCATAGTTCTTGCATATCAATAAGTTGGTATGGATCTTGCATGGCTGGGTGGTGTCACAACAACACACAAAATCTTTGTAGTATCTCTACAAACTACAAAGTTGCTTTGTAGTATCTCTACAAACTACAGAGTTGCTTTGTAGTATAGCAAACAAACTACATAGTTTTTGTGTAGTTTAGCTGGGCTATGTAGGGGTATGGGGTGGCCTTAAATATATGAAACAGACACTAAAATTATCTCACAGAAATTCTCAATATCGGCTCTACAGTCCTACAGAGTGTTGTATATATGTCACACCACAGTAACTAATATGTGTATTAATAACTATAAAGGTACTTGACAAGATCGCTCTATTACAGTATAATAGTACTATAAAGAATAACTTAAATTTTTAATTATTATTAATATAAAAAACTATTCTATTATAAAATTAATTTAGTTTCTATATAGTAGAGGATTATCACAATATGTCTGACAAAAAATTCAAACCGCATATGATGTACTCTAAATCAGGTAAAGGTGTGAAAGCTAAAACACACAAAGAACATCTGTCTTTAAAAGCAAAAGGCTACACTCACACTAAACCTAAAGTTAAAAAGAAAAAATAATGTATAAAGATTCATTAGGCAGATTTCTTACTCTGTGTCTTTTTCAAGAAAATTATGAACATCAGAATAAAAAGTACCCAGCAGTATACTCATTAAGAGATCCTGATCCAGACAATCCAAATCAGTTACCATCTTTTAAGAAACTCTTTATGGATACCAAAGACATCACAGGTTATAAGGTAGCCATGCAGGAGCTTGGCAGTTGGGAGCATATGCAGAAATTATTTAAATCAAAATGGTTTATGGCTCATTTTGTCAAATGGGTTGATGAAATGGAAGTAATGCTCAAAGCAGAAGGACTACTCAAGATACAAGAACATTCATTAGGAGAAGGCTCTACTTCTTTTCAGGCTGCTAAATACTTATCTGACAAAGGGTGGGAACCCAAACGAGGGCGTCCGACAAAGGCTGAAAAGGCCAAAGAAGTTGCAAAAGAAAAAGCTCTTGAAGAAGCTTTAGAGGATGATATGGAAAGAGTTTTACGTGTCGTTAAATAAAATAGATGAAATAAGACAAGCAGCAGAACAGGATCTTATATCTTTTATTCATCTTGTATCTCCTAAAACTGTTCTTGGTTTATGCCACGAACAAATGATAAGATGGTGGACAAGACAGAATGCCCTATCTCATCAGTTGGTTTTGTTTCCCAGAGATCATCAGAAGTCTCGAATGGCTGGCTTCAGAGTAGCATGGGAGATAACCAAACGTCCTTGGATCAGAGTTCTTTATATATCATCTACCTCTAACCTTGCAGAAAAACAATTAAAGTTTATTAAAGATATACTTACCTCAGATATATACAGGCGTTACTGGCCTGATATGATAAATGAAGAAGAAGGTAAACGTGCCAAGTGGACTAACTCTGAAATCGAAGTAGATCATCCCAAGCGTTCAGAAGAAGGAGTCAGAGACCCTACCATTTTTACTGGAGGTCTTACTACATCTCTTACAGGACTACACTGTGACATAGCTGTACTTGATGATGTGGTTGTATATGAAAATGCCTACACAAAAGAAGGCAGAGACAAAGTACAAAGTCAATATTCTTTGCTAAGCTCTATTGAAGGAGCCGATGCTGAGGAATGGGTTGTGGGAACCCGATACCATCCGAAAGACCTGTATGGTGAATGTATGGCAATGAGGGAAGAAACCTTTGATGACGATGGAGACATCAATGGTTCAACACCAGTATATGAAGTATTCGAGAAAGCCGTTGAGGATAGAGGAGATGGAACGGGAGAGTTTCTATGGCCTAGGCAGTCAAGAGGAGACGGAAGATATTTTGGATTTGACAGGAAGGTCCTTGCTAAGAAAAGGGCGAAATATCTTGACAGAACCCAGTACCGTGCTCAGTACTACAATGATCCAAACAATCCAGAATCTCAAAGAATAAGATCAGAACTTTTTCAGTACTATGATAGAAAGTACTTGACAAGAGATTCAGGTATATGGTATAATAAGGGGAATAGGTTGAATGTCTTTGCTTCTATAGACTTTGCCTATTCTTTGTCTAAGAAAGCTGACTACACAACAATTGTAGTTGTAGGTGTATCTGAAAGAAACAATATCTACGTGCTAGATATAGAACGTTTTAAAACAGACAGAATATCGGATTACTTTGAAGCAATACAAAGACAACATATTAAATGGGACTTTCGTAAGATACGTGCAGAAGTTACAGCTGCTCAGTCAGCTATTGTTAAAGAATTAAAAACAACATACATTAAAGAAGCAGGTCTTGTTCTTACAGTTGATGAACATAAACCTACTCGACACAAAGGTTCTAAAGAAGAAAGAATAGCTGCAGTACTAGAACCTAAATATGAAAATATGTCTGTCTGGCATTACGAAGGTGGAAACTGTCAAGTACTTGAAGAAGAACTTACTCTTGAGAATCCACCACATGATGACGTTAAAGATGCTTTAGCTTCTGTAATTGAAATAGCAGTTCCACCTACAGGACAAAAGTACTACAGAAAAAAGTCAGGTAATATTCTGACACACCCAAGATTTGGAGGGGTAGCAGTACGCTAATGGCAAGACGTAAAACATTATCTCCAAGAGATGAATTTGGTAATAGGTTTGTAACTTATACCAACACACCACAAGAAGCTGTTCTTGCTCAGCCTGACCTCCGCACAACTAAACAAGCATCGCAAGAACAAAGACTTAATCGTGTACAAAGTGGTGAAGACTTTGGTGCTTTTGATCCTCCTGATGACTTTTCAAGTGGTTTATTTGATAGTACATCAGATAAATATGATGATGCAGATAATCTTATGTCTCCTATGAGCGAAGGTTTTAATGCTGGGTTGAGATCTCAAAACTTAAATCAAGCAGCTAATGTTGCTACTGTTGTTAGTTTAGTTCCCGGTCCTGTTGGTACAGGAGCAGGAATAGTAGGAGCAGGACTTAGATATGCTGCTTCAGAAATGGAAGGTGCAAGAACAGGACGATCAGCTTATGATGTACTTGCAGATAAAGCAAAATCTGCAGTAGGTATGCAGACTTCAACAGACAAAATGAGAGAAACATCTCTACAAAGATCTATAGAAGAAGACGACATAGCAGCAAGACAGGCTGCAAGACAGTCTGCAATAACAGTACAACAAAATCAAGCAATAGCTGCTAATAGAAGTTTTATAAATCAAGAACCAACAGAAGCAGGATATAGATCTACAGGAAACCCAAGAGGTTCTCGTTCAGATGTAAGTGATGTAAATGCAGGAGAAGGAAATAGAGGATTAGGACCAACAACAAGAGGACCTACTCCAAGTTCTCCCAGTGGTAATGTTGGAGATATAGGCAGTGATACTTCAGGTTATACAGGTTTTGGTATAGGAAGTGGTGAAGACGATGGGTTTGGTAGTGTATAATGGCTGGTAGAACTTTAGATATAACAGAATACTTAGGTAAACCTGAAGACCTTGCCACACACATCACTACTCAGTTTGATGACTGGCAACGTATGCGTATTAGATGGATTGAGGAGAAGAAGGAGTTACGTAACTATGTCTTCGCCACAGATACCACCAAGACTACCAACGCTACCCTCCCTTGGAAAAACTCCACAACCATCCCAAAGATATGTCAAATCCGTGATAACCTTCATGCTAACTACATGGCTGCTCTTTTTCCTAATGACGATTGGCTTATTTGGGAAGGAGATGACGAAGACGGAGAAGCAGTTGAAAAGCGTAAAGTTATCCTTGCATACGTAAAAAACAAATTAAGAAATGCAAACTTTATTAACACAGTTTCTGAAATGGTATACGACTTTATTGACTTTGGAAACGTAATAGGTTCTAGCGAATACATTAATGAAGTAAGAGAAAACATGGACACTGGAGAAATAACTCCGGGGTTTGTAGGTCCAAGAGCTATAAGAGTTTCACCATATAGTATTGTGTTAAACCCTGTGGCTACTCATTTTGAAAATAGTCCTAAGATTATAAGAAGTGTAAAGTCCCTTGGAGAAGTAGCTGCTGACATTGAAGACCACCCAGAAATGGGATACTTAGAAGGAGTCTTTGAAAAGATTACTGATATAAGAAAATCAATTGCAGGTCTTAACACAAACGATGTGCATGAAGCACAAGGTATGCAGATAGACGGCTTTGGTTCTTTACTTGAGTATTTTCAATCAGGCTACGTAGAAATTCTGGAGTTTCATGGTGACATCTATGATGTACAAAAGCAAGAACTTTTAAAAAATCATATTGTAACTGTTGTTGACAGAGCACACATTTTAAGAAAAGTACCTAATCCATCTTGGAGAGGACAGTCTTTACGTCATGCAGGATGGCGTCTTCGTCCCGGTAACCTTTGGGCTATGGGTCCATTAGATAACCTAGTAGGTATGCAGTATCGTTTAGATCATTTAGAAAACCTTAAAGCAGATGTGTTTGATCTTATTGCTCATCCTGTTTTAAAAATAAAAGGACACGTTGAAGCTTTTAACTACGGACCCGGAGAAGAAATCTATATAGGTGACGAAGGTGACGTAGACTTTATGAGACCTGATACCACCGCCCTTAATGCCGATCTTCAAATAGACCGTCTTGAAGCCAAGATGGAAGACATGGTTGGTGCTCCTAAGCAAGCAATGGGAATCAGGACTCCGGGAGAGAAAACAAAGTTTGAGGTTCAGACCCTAGACAATGCTTCCTCCCGTATTTTTCAATCTAAGATTACTTACTTTGAAAGAAACTTTTTAGAGCCTTTGCTTAACGATATGCTTGAACTGGCTCGTAGAAATATGGAAATCAGTGATGTGGTCCGTGTGGTGGATGATGAGTTTGGTGCTGCACTCTTTGAAACAATTACTCCAGAGGATCTTGCCAGTAGAGGTAAGCTACGTCCTGTGGGGGCCAGACACTTTGCAGCAAAAGCAAATCAATTCCAAAACCTTAACGCTTTAGCTAACTCAGTACTCTTTCAAGACCCTGCAGTTAACACACATTTCAGTGGAGCTAAGTTAGCTCAGGTAATAGAAGAACTACTTGACATTGAAAAGTTTGAACTTGTTTCTCCTAATGTTCGTGTGGCTGAACAACTTGAAACACAACGTTTAATAGACACAGGTTCTCAACAACTTCAAGAAGAAAGAGCTGCTGCTGGTGGTCCACAAGAACTTTCACCAGAAGAAGGAATGATGGAATGAAAATTAAAAAATTAAAACCTACTCCTTTTAAGCCTAAAAACTTAAAAGGTATGATAAGTAAAAAACATAGTGCAACAAAACGTTTAGCAAAGAAAATTAAAAAATTAACAACCTAGGAGAAAGACTATGGCTTACGGAAAACCAATGAAAAAAATGCCAGCAAAGAAAAAGAAAAAGAAAATGTAATAAAGGAGAATACTTATGCCTTATGGTAAAGGTACTTACGGAAATAAAAAAGGACGCCCACCATTAAATAAAAAGAAAAAGAAAAAGAAAATGAAATAGTAAAGGAGTGTGTAATGTCTAGGACCAAAAGACTCAGCACATTGTGGACCCAACATATAAAGCGTAAAGAAAACGAAAAAAACGAAGACTACAAAAAACGTAAAAATGATTTTGAAGCTTACGTCAGAAACTCTAAAGAAATTCTAGAAGTTTTAGAAAAAGTTATTAATAACAAAATACGTGAAGCAGAAAAATCTAAAGAAGACGATTATGATAAAGCCAGTTGGCCTTATCTAATGGCAGACCGCCAAGGCCAGATCAGGGCTTTAAAATACATAAAGGAGACCATCCAGTTATGAGCGACATATTTGAAGAACAGGCCAACCCCCCAACAAGTACGCAGACCACAGGGTCTGTTGCGGAGTTGGTCGGTGAAGGTAAAAAATTTGCTACTGTAGAAGACCTTGCAAAAGGTAAAGCAGAAGCAGATATGTTTATCGAGCAATTGAAGAAGGAGCAAGCTGAACTAAGATCAGACCTAGATCAAAGACTCTCAGCCCAAGACCTTCTTGAAGAAATTAGGAAGGAACGTGAAGCACAACTTCAAGCATCTTCAGCACCTTCAGAGGGGAACACCACTCCTTCGTTAGGACAAGATGATATTACCAACCTAGTTAAACAAACTATCGAGCAGAGGGAAACTCAGCAGACCGCTGAAAATAACATTCTAGCTGTAGACCGTAAAATGAAAGAACTCTATGGAGATAAAGCTCAAGAGGTTATGCTTCAGAAAGCAACAGCTTCTAATATTTCTACAGATTTTTTAAAAGACATTGCAGCAAAAAGCCCTAATGCTTTTTATAATGTTCTTGGTTTATCGACACAAAAACCAACTACACCTACGTTGACCACAGGTACAGTTGACACATCTGGTACTCAGACAAATACAAGTTCAGGAAATTCTTGGGCAGACTTTGAAACTATGCGTAAAGAAAACCCTAAATTATACTGGAAGCCTGAAACTCAGATGCGTATTCTAAAAGAAAAACAAGAACAAGGTGAATCATTTGGAAACTAACGTTTATAAGGAGAGACTACTATGATGGATACTGGTAACACAGGTCATCTGATTCGTTCAGAGGTCTGGTCTAGCCAGTTGAAGGAAGTCCTTGAAGATGAGTTGATGGGACAAGGTTATGTAAATTGGATGAGTGAGTTTCCTGACGGAACTTCTTTTACAATTCCTTCAATTGGTCAAGCTCAGACTGATGACTATACTGAAAATGCTTCAGTACAATATCGTGCTCTTGACACTGGTCAATTTCAATTTACAATTGGCAAGTACAAGTCAAGTGGTAACTACATAACGAACAAAGCCAAACAAGATGCATACTACATGAATCAGTTGGTTAGTTCTTTCGTTCCCAAGCAAGCCAGAGCTATTATGGAAACGCTTGAGACCGATATTATGGCTTTGTCTGCAAAGCAAACTGCTTCTAATTCTAACTCCGTTAATGGTGCAGAGCATCGTTTTGTTGGAACAGGAACAAACGAAGTAATTGCTGTAGCTGACTTTGCTAAAGCTCGTTATGCTTTAAAGAAAGCTAACGTTCCAGACAGGAACTTGATTGCTATCGTTGACCCTTCTGTTGAGTATGCAATGAATACGCTTACCAACATAACAAACGTAAGCAATAACCCTCGTTGGGAAGGCATTATCACTTCTGGTATTGCTTCAGGTATGAGCTTCCTTGCCAACATTTATGGCTTTGATGTTTATACCAGTAACTACCTTGCTGATGCAAATGAGCAAATTGGTGGTTCAGGCCCAACAACGGCTGCTGGTAAAGCTAATATGTTCTTCTCTGCGGATCCTACCGTCTTGCCCTTTATTGGTGCATGGCGTCAGATGCCACAGGTTGACAGTGAGTATAACAAAGATTATCAGCGTGAAGAGTACGTTACTACTGCTCGTTACGGTGTTGATCTTTATCGTCCTGAGAACCTTGTTTGCGTTCTCACTGACACAGACCAAGTATAAGGGAGGGTTAAATTATGAGTGCTAATGAATTTTACACGAATAGCGATGGCCTGAACATTCGTTTTGGTCTTGAAAAAGGAGGTGCTGCTAAAGAAGGCGTCATCTCTACTATGGGTGATGAAAGTGTTTTGAAGGTCAGAGTCGTAGGAGTTGACTTAGGATCTTCAGGAGCACCACTAGCTACCCATCCACTAGCAGGTATTCCTACAGGAGCACATATTATTAGTGCAAGATTGTATGTTACTGAAGCGTTTACATCTGGTGGTTCTGGAACCCTTACTTTGGGTTTATATAACGATGATGGTGACGGAACATTTTCAGTTGTTGATGAAGATGGTATTGATGCCACTATTGCTAAAACAGCACTTGATGCTATAGGTGATCATGTTGACTGTGATGGTGCATTGGTCGGTACTGGTACTGCAGCTATTGCAGGTACTGGTGGACGCCCAGTGTTTGTCTCAGGGCTTTATGCTACAGCTGCATTTACAGCTGGTAAAGCTGACTTGGTTATTAAGTATCGTATCTAAATAAAGTTGGAGGGGGTTAAGCAGCCTCCTCCTTTCTTTACTTTAAGGAAATAAAATGACAGTCAATCATAAAGACCTTACAACCACAGCTTTACATGAGCCGAAGGGAGCACACTCAGCATCAGCTAGTAATGTCTATGTAGCAAATGGATCAGGTTCAGGTACATGGCAAAAAATTTCTACTTCTGAGATTGGCACTTCATTTAAAAATACTAATAAAATAATTCTTAATTTGTGTATTGATGATATTTCTACAGCTACCTCATATTTTATTGTATCACCTATTGCTGGAGATATTGAAAAAATGTTTTCAGTTATTGATCAGGCCATTGCCACAACAGATACTACTTTAACTGCTGAAATTGCAGGTACTGCTGTTACTAACGGAGCTATTACAATAGCCCACTCTGGTTCTGCAGCTGGCACAGTAGATTCAGCAACTCCTTCAGGACAGAAAACATTAACTGCAGGACAGGCTATTGAAATTGTTTGTGGTGGTCAGACTAACACATCTAATGCTCGTGCTCATGTTTCAATTGTAGTGGATGTATCCTGATGGCAAAATTAACTCATTCTGATTTAACTCAACTAAGCAGTAACGAAACTTCTGCAGTTAATACTATTAATGCTAATGGTGCTTTAACTGAAGCTGCTTTAGAAAATACTTTATCCAGAGATGGTACTTCGCCTAACACTATGGGTGCTAGTCTGGATATGAACAGTAATAAAATTCTTAATGTTGCAGCAGGTACAGCTAGTTCTGATGGTGTAAACCTTTCTCAATTAACTTCTGCTACTGGGCAAGTTCCCGGTTTGAGTATGATTATGGAAACTACTCAAACTGATTCTGATCAAGGTAATGGTAAAATATGGTTTAATGCTGCAGTTGCTTCTGCAACAATTGCATACATAGATGATCTTGATTCGGGTGGTGGGGCTATCTCAACCTTTGTACAAACATGGGATAACTCTACTAACTTAAGTTCTCGTGGATATATCTATGTTGTACAAAAAGCTTCTGCTGTTAACTACGCTGTTTTTGAAATTGATGGAGCTGTAACAGACGCTTCAGGCTATACAAAAATACCTGTAAACTATGTAAGTGGTGATGGCACACTAGCTGACACTGATCCAGTATCAGTACATTTTACCAGAACAGGTGATCAACCTGCTATTCCTGCTCTTAAAATGAAATGGGATACTGCTACTGCTGACTCAGATCAAGGAGCAGGTACAGTATTTCTTAACAATGGAACTATTAGTTCAGCCTCAGTTTTATATATAGATGATGTAGATGCTGCTGCTGGTACTTCAATTAATAGTCAGGTTGATAGTTGGGATGATTCAACCAATACTATTAAAGGAACTATAACAGTTACTAAAGCTACTAATGCTGCTGTATTTGCCACGTTTAATGTAACAGGTTCAGTTACTTCTGCTTCTACGTATTCTAAAATAGCCGTTACTCATGTTACAAGTGTAGGTTCATTTTCTGATGGAGATGAAGTATTTGTACAGTTTGTACGTTCAGGAGATAAAGGAGATACCGGAAGTACTGGAAGCACCGGAAGTACTGGTAGTACAGGTCCAACTGGTCCAGATGGTTTTGGGGGTTTACCTTATACATTTAGTACTACCACTACAGATAGCGATCCGGGTGCAGGTAATATTCGATTAAATAATGGAACACTTGGTTCGGTAACAGCTGCTTATTTAGACGATACATCTGCTGCAACAAGCAACCCAGACGTTAGTGCTTTTCTTTTAACATGGGATGATTCAACTACTACTTCTGATCGTGGTCAAGTCACTATTGTTAAAAAATCTGCACAACAAAATTTTGCTATTTATAAAATTAGTGGAGCATCAACAGATGCATCTGGCTATGTTAAGCTGGCATTAACTCATGTTGATAGCTCTGGAAGTTTTTCCAATAGTGATGATGTTTTAGTACATTTTGCAAGAACAGGTAATGCTGGAGCAGGATCAGGTGATTTATTAGCAAGCAATAATCTATCAGACGTAGCGAGTGCGTCTACTTCACTCAGTAACTTAGGTGGCGTTGGTGTCGGCCTAACGCTGGCATTAGGAGGATAACAAATGGCAGACACACTTAAAGGCGTTAATCACGATCTTACTACAAGTCTAGGCGATAGTGCTTTGACAGCTGGTGGATCGGAAATCATTACAATAATTGGATTACAGGTAGCAAATATACACGGCTCAAATGCTGGTCTATTAGATGTTTATGTAGATAGAGCTAGTGGTGATGACGGTTATCTAGTCAAAGGTATTTCAATTCCAGTTGCAGACACATTGTCTGTTATCCAAGGCAAAGTTGTTCTTGGTGCGGGTGATGCCATTCAATTGAAAGCGGATGCTACTTCTACACTTGAAGCAACCATCTCTTACCTCTCGCAGACATAGGTGAACCATGAGTGGATATTTATCTGGACGTACAAGTTTAACAACAGTTAAAGCTTCTGATTTAGAAGACCCACTAGTTTCTTCTTTTACAGAAGTAACAGCAACAGCTTCAGATTCGATTATCTTAGGTGATGCTACAGATAGCGGTAATACAAAGCGAGATACCATACAAGGTATTCTTGATCTTGCTGGTGGTGGGGGTATGGAATCTGTTCAGGTATTTACCTCTTCAGGAACATGGAATCGCCCATCTGGTATTACTAAAGTGCTGGTAGAAGTCAAAGGCGGGGGAGGTGGCGGTGGCGGTGGTTACACCGACAACCATACTGGGGCTGGTGGTGCAGAAGGTGGCACAGCGATAGAGTTTATAGACGTTAGCTCCACAAGTTCTGCCACAGTAACTATTGGTGCTGGTGGTTCAGTAGGAACTGGCTCGAACGGTGCTGGTGGTAGCTTCACTGCTGGAGGGACAGGCGGTACATCTAGCTTTGGTAGTTTTTGCAGTGCTACTGGAGG
>Ga0208919_1001983_pt1 | contig 11120 bp, 12 predicted proteins | sample 4_EtaG_FD_184076 | JGI IMG/M metagenome (GOLD analysis project Ga0208919, IMG submission 184076) | Marine viral communities from the Subarctic Pacific Ocean - 4_ETSP_OMZ_AT15127 metaG (SPAdes) (version 3) | ecosystem: Environmental > Aquatic > Marine > Oceanic | place: Pacific Ocean | collected... | reverse complement strand
TTCTCATACTAATAAATATCAAATAATGGTAAAAGAAATGTGGTTATGCGTCAAATTTTCCCCATGCTAATATTTCATCACTTGCTTCTAAAACGTAACCTATACTATCAGTATCTACTTGAACTTGAAACAAACTACCACTTTGTTTTATTGTAATAGCGTCATGTTCCATGTATTGACCATTCAAGAAAAATATAAAATCATTTTCAGTTGTTGCAGTAAGTCCTGTTGGTGCTGATGCAGTTGTAGCGTTAAAACTTCCTGTTTTAAATCCTGCAAAATCTCCGAAAGTAGTTGAACCAGTATAAGATACTGCTGATTTTACAAATTGTTTTCTTAAATAACTGGCTCTTTCATCTACATAATATTTGGATGTAGCAGCACCATTTGCTGATGGTGCATTTGGTAATCCCAATGGTTCACCATCACCACTAAAAGTAAGATTAGCTGCACTTGCCATCGTGGAAGTTGCTAATCCTGTAATTGTTTTGTTTGTTAATGTATCTGTAGTGGATTGTCCGACTATATTAATATTACTACCAGCGGCATTATCTATAGCCCATCTTCCCTCAGAATTATCCCATAGTATTTGTGCGTTAGTTCCACCACTTCTACCAACTCTTAATCCTGCATCAGTAGCGGTAAGAGCAGTAGAACCACTAAAGTTTATATCAATGATTGGGTCTTCTACTGCCATAGTCTCAACATTACTAAAAGAAGATGAACCCTCAACAATCAAATCACCATGTACTTTTACTGAACCACTCATATGTCCAAGTGGGAATGTAATTGCTAAACTATTTCCTAAACTACTTGATGCATATAAACCACCTAATAGAGATATATTACTTGCTGAAATATTTCCTGTCGTCAAGTCTCCTTGTGATAGGTCAAGTGAACCTGAACCTATAAATTCAGGTGTCATAGGCTTTTGTTCCCACTCAAATAAACCACTTGATTGCGTAACTTCAGTAGATACTAATACCTCTTGTTTCCTTTGTTGTGGTTGAGCTTGTCTTACTAAATCAATATATGCCATTATGTTCTTCCTAACTGATATTCAAATTGAATATCATCACTACTATTTAAATCTATACCAAAAAGTTTGCTATTTTGTACGTATTTTTTATATAATCTTACTTGTCTATAATTATCAACTAAGTTAAAGTCTGCTTCAAAAGTCTCAGTATTTCCTTTCGGGCTAATTGCTTGTTTTACTGTATTCACACTTACGTTAATATTATCTAAGTTGTCTGTAGAACTTAAACCTAAATCTAATTGATAATATGTAGATTCTTCTGAAAAATTACTTAATTTATAATTTTTTCTTTTTATATTATATCGATGATTACCATCACCATATCCTATAACATCTGCATTTTTAGTTGCGTAACCTTTCTGGTTTGCCATCTGAAAAGGAACTCTGTTACTATTAGTATCTTTAAACTCCATTACATCAGCGTTAAACTTTGACTCACTTACTGGAGCCATGAATTTTCGGTTTGAACCTTTATATCCTTGAAAAAACTCTTTCATTATTAACTCATTGTTTTTTGATAAGTTATATGTAACCTATCATTTGTTACTAAATTAAATCCTGGTGATAAATTAGAACTATTTCCTAATACTGCTAAATGTGTCTTATTATATGTAGAAGACCCTGTTAAGAAAAAGTCTGCTGGACTTCCACTTGTCATTTGGTTTGTATTAGAAATCATATGTGTTCCATTTAACGAAACTTGTAAACTTCCTGTTAAAACAGACATACTTGATGAGTCGGAAGCAAGTTGTAAATCATATAATTGTGTTGTTCCACTCAAAGATGAAGATTGTGAACCAGAGAGAACAAGTGTTTTTTGTTGGTAAAATTTATTACCTTGTTCATAATTAATAACTGCTTTGAAATCCTTAGAACTTGTTGGTGCACCACCATTTCTCATAACAAACATCGTTTCACCACCATATATGTTTGTAAACTCTAAATCTTGTATTTCTTGTCCTACAGCGTAAGTTTTACCTCTAATAAAATCCGTTGTTCCTGCTAATCCACTATTTCTTTTTGTCGTAGATGTAAAAGCACGTAATGTTTCTGTTTTTGTATTTGGATTGAAAAGTGAAGAAACACTCATATCTGTTTCATCTATAACATCAATCTTTTTTGGTGTAATAAACTTCTGTGTATTTACCTTATCGTTGAATGCTTCAGGAACCAAATAACCATATAGTTGTAATGAAAATGTAGTCTTGATGAATCTTTCACCCTCACTCATTTCTGTAGAATCTTCAAACGATTCTATGTTTGATTGAAACTTTAGTTTTCCTGGCTCTCCCCAATATGAACCATCAGCCCAATTTACCTTTTCTATAATCTTATTCATCTGTTCTATGTAAGCGGTGAATATAATACACTCATAGTTAAGTGTAACATAATCAGGCATAGCTACATTATATAATTCTCTTTGTGGTAACAATCCCTGATCGGTTGAAAATCTGTTGTATCTGTTTTGTGAAGAATATTTCTTTTCAAATGAGTAAAATAACTTTGGGTCGTTTGCATCAAGTTTATCTACTGCTATCTCAGACCTTTTAGACATAGATGTTCTTTTAAAAACAATTACTGGAGTAATCAATTGTCTTTTACTATCTCTCAAAAAACCTTGTTTACGAATGGTAGCCCATCTTTCAGGATTAGCATACATTAGTGGAACTTTTACTTCCTCACCTTGTTCCATTACACTAGGTTTAATAACTTCATTAAAATAATACATAATGGAAGCATCAACATCTAGTAAACCAACTTCTACATTTTTAACTGTATCGTTGTCTCTGCTTTTTACTGTACCTCTATTTGCTACACCACCATATTGAATAAATCGTTCACTACGTGGTAATGGTTTTGTTCTAGCCACTAGTTACTCCTAATTCTTTCTATCTGTAAGTTAGAACGTCTAACTAAGAATGCTGTTAAAACTACAGACCAATTATTATCTACTTGTCCACCGACTAACTGATTTTCATTCATATTAGAAACTTCCCAATGACCTAAGTTCCAATCTATCACATCACCAAGTTCAGGTCTTATATCTGCATCGATTAATGATTGTCTTAGTATTGCAAATGTTGCGTTCTGTCTTAAATCTGGTCCGAACTCATCTGTTTGGAAATCAAAATCGTCTGCGGTTATCAATGCAGTTGTCTGAACACCTGGTTTGTATACTTTACCAGCTGCTGCTTCTCCATACATATTGGTTTTTGTTTCTTGTATAGCGTGTTGATAAATAACTATTGTCTGATTAATTATACCATCTTGATTGGATGGTAAATCACCAACGAGTTCATTATTAACCCTATCCATGAAATCTCTGTCATTTTGTGAATAATACCTTGTAGCCATTTATTTATCCTATGTAAATTGGATAAGGAACTTTTTGCAGTTTCTCCTGTAATGCTTGAGCCTCATCCCTTTCTTGTTCCATAAGAGTTTTTCTACTTGTTTGTTCTAACATTTCTCTTAATTGTGAAATCAAGAATTCTTTTTCAGTCTGAGCCTCTTGTCTTAATGTTTCACCATCTAAACTTGTATCAGCATTAGGAATAGGTATAGTTCCATACTTTCCTCTGATAGTTCCTAATAGTTCTTTTGTTAGTGCTAATCCATATTTTCGTATCCATTGAACACCTACTGAATTAATCGAAGTATACTTCATGTCTTGATATGGTATATTAGAATAATCCGAAACCACTCCCGACCCACTCGCCGTTCCGTATGGTCTTTTTAATAAATCATCTCTGTCTTCTTTAACCACATAATCAAAGTATAAATCAAATGTTGATGTAGGATTAGGAAATATTCTTAGATTGTTATTCGTCATTTCAAAAGTATATGCTGATTTTCTAATTTGGTCATTGAACTCAATAGCTTGTATTCTCAACATATCCTCATATATTGGCATCAATGTAAAAGATACAGCTGGTGAATAACCACCAAAACCAAATCCATCTATCATGTTAATACTACCATATCCTGTGGTTGCGTATGGATCGAAATATCTTTGAATAGCAGGACTTGCTTCATAATATACTCTTTTAACTTCTATTCCTTTACCACTTTCACTCACTTCTGAGAATAAAGCGTTTAAATCATATGTCTGTGAACCACTACCTACAGTAACTTTACCTTTTTTCCACTCTACATCACCACCAACACCAGCTTCTGTACCATATTGGTTAGAAAGTTCTATGGTTCTACCTAAACTTGTTGATAGATTTCTATGTGTAAATGTTGAACTTGTAGGTTGACCTTGTGCGTTTAACAAGTTATCTTTTATATTGAACTGATTGACTTGAGCTGCGTATTCTGCAGTAGCTTCTTCATAACAAGCAAAAAATTGTGCTGCTTGTAATTCAACTGATATGATTGGATATCCCAATCTTTTAGCACACCATTCTGAGAATTGAACTGATGCACTTGCAAAACTGGCTTCTGCGTCATATAACTGCCAGGGTGTTGAGCCTGATGAGTTAAACGAAGCGCTTCCTGGCCATATTGGCTGTTGTGCCATAAATTTCTCCTAAATAATAGAGTTAGATATATCTATAAATAAATATCGAAGAAACAAAAAAGGGGATGAACGAACATCCCCTTTAATTTGATTAAGTAGATTAGTTGTTATGACTGATCTACCCAAGTTCCACGAATGTCAGCAATCATCCAACCGATAGCATCTATTCCCATCAAATGAACAAAGTCATACTTCTTCTGTGTAGCTTTGGTATTGATAATGTCTTTATTATCTGTACCAGCTGCACCAGCGATGTCAACTAAGAACTTATCACTTGAATTTGGTGAAATTGTCAATAATGCACCAGCGTCAGCTGCTGAATTAACAACAATAAAAGAAGCACCAACTACCACTGCTGGTAATGTTAGTGTTTTTGCATCTGTAGCGATATTAACATAAGCACCAACTTGAACACTATGTGTTGCTACTGCTAATGTAGTATCGGCGGATAGAGTTACAGCTGAAAGACCACTAAAAGCAGGATATGCTCCTTGTGAATCAGCTAAATCATCAAAATATCTACCATGTGAACGGCGTAAGGCATTTTTAATATTACCTCTTGAGTCTACACCCATTTTATTTCTCCTAAATTAAATTAAATTGAAAATCCTATGATAGAGGTTAACCGAAGTCGAGGCTCTACCATTGTATTCAAGAAGTGAAAGGTTAACCGAAGTCGAGGCTTTCACCCATCGTCTACAGTTATAAATATCTGGAAATAAAAAAAGGGTGATATTACTACCACCCTTTTTCTAAGTATAAGGATCGAAATCCCTATTAATGTACTAACTATTAGATATAGTTAACATCAGCTACGACCACAGTACCGTAGAATTCAGGACGAACCATCTTCTTCGCGTATCTTGTCATTACACCTTTTCTTGGTGTAAAGTTTTTAGGATCGTATACTAATGGAGTCATTATCAACGGTACATAAGGAGCGTAAACCGCGCCAGTTTCTAAGAAATTGCTTCCTCTGAAACCAACAAGGATTTTATTTTCCTGCATATAAGGGTTCTTATAAACAGTATATCTGTTATTAAGAGCACCTACTTTTTGTACACCCATTGCGAATGACTTGTTAGCTGCATCTGCATCTGAATCAGAAGCGTATCCAGGGATAGACTCTATGATTGTTGCTGTTTCAGGTGAAACCACCATGAAGTTAGCACCACCTCTAAGAGTTTTCTGATGGATAGCATTTGATACTGATTGTATTTTGTTTCCAAGTGTCTGGAACCACTCACCTTTAGTGTAAGCGTTTGAAGCACCTGAAGACTCAACGAAAGTAGTAGTAGCAGTATCATATTCATGACCTACTCTTGCTGACCACTTTTCTTCTTTAGCAGCTGCACTAAGCATTAACATATCAAGGATTTCTAGATCGATTTCCATAGAAATGTATTCACTTAACATCGCTGTCAATTCAGCCTCTGCGTCAACACTATGATAAGCGTTCAAGTCTTGAGCTAGCTCAGGTGACCATACTGCTTTCAATTTACGTGTCTTCGCAACGATTGCGACAGATTTAAGTGATATGTCGATTTCTGGAATGTCAACATCAGTTTCAGGATTTGCATCAAATCCGGTAGCTGATTGCTCAAAGTCACCTCTAGTTGTGTCTGTTGGTGCTTTGTGGTACTTGACTTCCCAAGAACCTGTAAAGTCTGCTAATGTGTTCTGTGCTGGGTCAACAATAAACACAACGTTACTTGCACTAAATTTAGTGTAAGCTGGGTATAGTGTTGTAATTGCTGTATTATTACCCTGAACAGTTGAACCAGAAATTGAGAATGCGCGAACGCCTTCTTCATCAAGGTTGCTGTCAATGTCAGATTTTGGTATTACCATTCTGACTAAGCTTGAAGCTGCTACAGAAGCAGATAGGTCTGGTTCAAAGTCAACGTCTGCCCATGTAGCAGAAGAGGAAACTACGTTTCCGTCTTGTGTTAATGTTGCACGATTATCGTTGATTGAATATCCAAATTTACCTGATCCGTAAAGACCACCCGTTGCGTCAGCGTTTGACTTCGATGTGTTACCAAAAACATCACTATTTTCAGTATGTAGACCATTTTGGGCCGTACCATATTTGAAGTCAAGATAGAAGATAAGTCCACTTGGTAGGTTCATAGGCTGAACAGAAACGAATTCCTGTGCTGCTAATTCACCAAATATTCTGCGAACTAATGGGAGGGCTACGCCACTCCACTCTTCTTGATTTGAAGCAGTGCCTGTACGACTTGCTTCGTCAATTAACTGACGAGCTTGGTTTTCAAGAAGAACAGCCATACCATGTGTCTGTGTTTCTCCTTCAATACCTTCTAAAAGTCCTGTTGGCTCCCACTTCGTGACTAACTTACGAGTCTGCTCAAGCAACTGACGGTGAGGGTTGTATCCCTCCATCAATTTTGTTAAATTGCCTGTTTTTTCACTCATTTTAATCTCCAAAAGAGTAATGATTAAAGAATATTAGCTAACTTCTGAAAACGTGCTTTTACATCTGTGCCTTCAGAAATTATTTCTTCTTGCTTTTCAGATTTTGTAGAAGCAACAGCTTTAGATGCTGAGCCTTTAGTCTCTTTAATCGGTTTAATATTTTCGTTACCAAAATTCTCAGCGACAGTTGCATATACCAACTTTATCTCTCTAAGAGTTTTAGCTCGATCGAATGTTTCAACTACTTTCATCTTCTGCTCGTTATTCATTCCAAACGCTCTAAATAGTTTGTTTGTGAATAAGAGTTTAGCATTAAGTAAATTGACTTCATTTAGTTTTTCACGTAGATATTTCACTACTTTACGATGCTCTTTAAGGTCTCCCTTAAGCGTTTCGACTTCCTCTGCAGATTCAGTTACTTCATCTTCTGAAAGTGCTTTAATCACTTCTTCTAAATCAATATCTTCTTCTACTTCTTCAGACTCTTCAACTTCTTCAGCTTCGTCAACTTCTTCTTCTTCGGTCATTTTTGCTTTTCCAGCAGTACCGATTCCAGAAGATTTATCAACATCACCTTTTTTGTTGTCACCTGAACCGATGCCAGAAGATTGGTCGACTTCTTCGTCAACTTCTTCAGCTTCGTCAACTTCTTCAGCTTCTTCCACTTCTTCAGCTTCATCTACTTCTTCAAGTTCTTTCAGGATCTCATCTAAGTCAAGGTCCTCATCCATATCGTCTTCTTTATCGTCTTTGTCGTGGACTTCATCGACTTCATCTTCATCATCTTTATCATCGACTTCCATAACAGGTGCATACTTGACACCGTTGATTTCAATGACGCCTTCATCTTCCATCTCTTCTTCGTCATCATCATCACCCATGTCATCATCACCCATTTCGTCATCATCACGTGACATCATGTCACGTTCTTCCATGTCGTCATCATCTTCTTTGTCGTGGACTTCATCTTTGTCTTCCATATCTTCATCATCGTCACGAGACATATCTTTATTCATGTCACGTTCTTCCATGTCATCTTCATCTTCATCATCGATTTCATCGATATCTAATTCATCGACTGCATCTTCCATTTCAGATTGGATTTTCTTGGAAAGCATAGACTTTAAACGAGGTGTGAACGCTTCTTCAAGAGCCAGTTTTGCGTTAGCAAGTGCAGTTTCACGAACCGCTTTTGCGTCAGCAATCGCATCTTTTAAAAGTTCATCCATTTTAATTCTCCGTAATTGGATTCAGTATAGTTATTGGGAACTATAATAAGTTGTATTAACTTCAGGTACACTTTATGATGTATTATGAAAATACGAAAGTGTATTTCGTTTTATATAAATATATAAAACTTAGAAAAATCAATCAAATGATTGTCTTTTTCTTCGTGCTTTAGCTTTAGCTTTTTTCTCTTTTTTAACTAAAGATGGTTTCATATAGTATTCTCTTTCTCTTAGTTCATAAAGAATCTTACTATCTTTAACCTTTTTTTTAAAAATTGATATTGCTTTTTCTATTGATTGTCCTCTTCGGACTTTTACTTCTATCAAGTAAACCTCTACTTTTTAACTGCTTTAGTAATTGCTTGTCTTCTTTTATGTAGATATCTGTCTGAATCATCTGTATCACCATCATTATCTATATCTTTATCATCTCTATCTTTAAAATCATCTTCAGGTTCTACTTTGCTTGGGTCGACTTTATCCATAGCTTCATCTAAGTCATAATATCTACCAAGAATATGTCCCATATCTTCATATAGAGATTCCATTCTTTGTTGTAGTGCATTTGCTTCTTTTGCTATCTTTGTAAACTCACCAGAAGTATTACCTAATGATTTCATATTCTTATTAATTGTAACTTTGTCAAACCAATCATCGGTTTCTTGTAAAGTTGCTATACGAGCTTTTTCGGCTAATTCAGAAAGACCTTTAGCGACATCACGAAGTGAGCCTTCTCTGTAAATCATTTCACCCATACGACTGAAGTTCTTTACTTCTTGTACGAATGCTCCTGCATCTACACGCTTTTTGTCTTCACCAAACCATTCACCCTCTACCAATTCTGACATAGATGGTACTGATTCAGTATTAACTGGTCTCAATGTAACTAAACCACCAACTGTCGAAAATGGTTGTGTTCCAAAGTTTTCTTTGATTAAATCTTTCATTTTTATGTCTTTTGCCATAATTAACTCCTATATAGTATAAATATAAACTATCTTAATTTTCCACGTTTTGAATATCTTCTAAATCCATTTCTTACTTTATTCCAAAGTACTCTCATAAAATCTCTTTCGCCTGTAGATGTGTCTCTAACTGGACCACTCATAATAGCTCTCTGTAAATCAAAAGCATCGTATTTACCACTCTTTACACCATCCATCATTTTCTTAATTGACATTTGTGATGCTTTACCTAAAATCTTTGACATACCTACGATATCTTTTTCAACCATCTTTTGTGCTTCTGGTGAACTGTAAGGTTGTTGTGATGGTGAAGTGATTGGTGCTTCATCTATAGACTCTTCTAAACTATTAAGAAACTTATCTATCCTAACAGCTTGTTCACCATGCATCTTTGATGAATTTTTAAGTTGACTCACTATTTTCTTTAAAAAGTCTGTATTTGATTTTCTAGCCATCATAATTCCTGCAGTTGGGTTATTTACTTCTTTTTCTAATTTTTTCTTCTTTTTTGCTTTTAACAAATGTGGTCCTGCTGGCTTATCACCTAACTTACCATCTACACCATAACCACAAGTTCCCTCTTTCAATTCATGTGCCATCTTTAATTTTTGTTTTTTAGTATCTGAAGTACCTGTTGCTTTATATCCTAATTGTTCTGCATTTTCTTTTCTTGCTTTTTCGAACTTATCTTTGTCTTTACCTTTAAGTTCTCCACCGAAACCCTCATCAGTTTTCTTTTCAGGATCGTATTCAAAATCTGGTTCTTCAGGCATTCTATAACCCTTTACAGTAACAGCTTTAGGTCTGACTGCTATAATCGTCTCTCTAACCTTTTTAGCACCATACTTTGTTACTAATTTTTGTAAGGTTTCTCTTTTCAGACGACTCTTTTCAGCTCTTCCACGATTAGTTGATTCTTTTTCGAATCCCACTATCTTTCCCCCTTTGTGTGATGCATCTTTACCATCACCATTACCATAAGTTCCCTTTTTTCTGTTATACTGATTTAACTCAGCTCTATATTTTTTTGCTTTGGTGGATGATTGAAATTTCTTATATTCTGCTTTGTAATCTCTCTCTTCCTTAACCTTATTGGGTAAATCCGTATGTTTAGTAGAAGCATACTTCTTAGTTGACTTCTTCTTCATCGATTTAGCTGCATCCTTTACTGCTTTGGATACCTCTGAACCTTTTACTTCACCCTTTTTGTAAGCATGAACTAATCCCATAAATCTTTGTTGTGCTTTAGACTTAGATGGCATTACATCACTCTTTTCAATACTTTCATTATAGCTCTATGTGTATCACCATATTGTGAGTTATATCTCTCTTGGTCGATATCTACATTTATCTTAGATGCTAACATAGCTAATTGTCTAATTGCTTTTTTTCTATCACCAATCAAATATCTTGTTATAGCATCAGCTACTTTTTTTTCTGTTTGTTCTGTAACAACTGGTTTCTTTTCTTGATGATTTTTCATCACACTTGATAGTGTAGGTAATGGTTCTCCAAACTCTCTCTTGAGATTTTTGTTTTCTGTTATTGATTCCTTTGTGGAACAACAATCTCCACCACATTCACAATTGTTTTCTTTTATTAAATCTTTTAGTTTTATCATTTGTTTCTCTTTAATGCTGCTAATACTTGATAAATTGTAAAATTATCTTTTTCAAGATAGTGTTTATCTTCAGGATTCTTGATAATTTTTTTTATTTTATTAATTTGAGTTGGTTTTAATTTTACTTTTTTCTGTTTTTTTAATATATTTTCTGGTGATGTGCCGCCACCCTTATAAAAGTCTTGTCTCAAATCAAAATCAACAACTTTCCACTTACCTTTTACAAAGTGTTTATCTATCACCAACTCTATCTGTCCATTATTATCGTAAGCGCTTCCTACTTCTACAGATTGTTCATTTAATA
>Ga0208919_1001982_pt1 | contig 11126 bp, 12 predicted proteins | sample 4_EtaG_FD_184076 | JGI IMG/M metagenome (GOLD analysis project Ga0208919, IMG submission 184076) | Marine viral communities from the Subarctic Pacific Ocean - 4_ETSP_OMZ_AT15127 metaG (SPAdes) (version 3) | ecosystem: Environmental > Aquatic > Marine > Oceanic | place: Pacific Ocean | collected... | reverse complement strand
CTTACCATTTGTTATTTTTTATTTTTATAAGGAAAAACCTTATTTAATGTTTGTTTTCTTTTGTTACAACCACAATCACTTCCTGCTACTTTATGTACAAATTTCTTAATTCCAGTTGCGGTTGTTATTTTTTCTATTGTATCTCCTAGTCCTTTTGATTCCATATAATTATTGTAGTTTACGATCGCCCCGTAGGGCGACCGCTCTACAGTTTGATTAATTATTTAATCTTTTTTCTATATTTGCATATATTTCCATACCTTCATCAGTTTTAAACCAATGCGCTAAAGCGGTGTATGGGTGCTCGTCAAATGGAACTGTCATTATCTTTCTATCAGTAGAAGTCCAAATGAAGTTTCTTTGATCGTTGGATAGTTTTATAATCTTAGATTCAACAGCTTTGATACCAAAGTTTCTAAGTTGTACATTATCGTCTTGAGTTAATTCTAAGAATAGTTTAGGACTTTTTCTAGCGAATAGTAATAAATCTCTTTTAAGTTCCTTAGAACTCAAATTATTAACGCTAGAACCCATCTCTACTCTCATAATTGCTTCTGCTGTATCTACGTCTAGCGACCTCGCTACCGTCAGTGCCTCTACCTCAAACTCTAGCCAATCTAACTCGTTCTCTGCTATTTTAACTGGCTTGTGCTCGTAAAAAAGCACGTCTTTTTGTGGGTGATATAAACTCAAAAGCTTTTGTAATACTGTTTTTTCTTTTTCAACATACAAAGCGCCATTTCTAAAAATTATATGTGATAATCTTTGATCGCCTTGCATCTCGTCAACAAATGAAGTTCTTTGATTTTCACAATATTTAAGCTCTCTTTCGTATCCTTTTTCTTCATCAAAGTAATATATACCTGATGATCTTATAGATCTACTTAGAGGCTTTTTATTTCCCTTCAAATAATAAACTCGATTTTTTATTTCCCATTTAGGTTCTTTATCTTCAATCTTTTTAGGTTTTGGTGTCTCAACAATAGGTGTTTCAACAACAGGCACCTCTACCTCTTCTTTTTTTGTTTCTTTTTTCTTTGCCATAATATAATATATAATAAAATTAATAAAAATAAAGGGTCGAGGCCGAAGCCCCGATCCTTAATATAATAAATGCTTACTTCATTAACATAAAGTTGTTAGCACCTTGTGTAACTAAACATCTCTCTGATAACATGTGGATTTGCATTGCATCTAAAGCAGACGTAGCAGCTCCAACAGAACCAGTAACCCAAGTTTTCATTTTTCTATTGTCAGTTTGAGAAGCTCTATATCTAACGTGTAAAAATGGTCTCTTAAGATTCTTTCCTAGAGATTGGTCGTATACAGTAGAAGTTCCAGCTGGGATAACAACCCCTCTGATAGCACTAGCACCTGCAACAGCGTTAATACCACCTCTAGTAGCATAGTCATTTAAGTATCTAAAGTCAGATTTGTAGAAGTCATAAGAACCTCTTCTGAAACCAGAGAAACCTAAGTTTAATGCCATGTCTTCAGAGTTGTTAAATACTCCGTAAGAAGTACCACCAGCCCCGTAAGAATTCATAGAAGCTAACATATCATCCATTGCTAACGAAGTAGCTCTGTTTACAAACATCATGTTTTCTTCAATAGCGCCTTGCTTGTCAAACTCAGCTAAAATAGCGTCAAACTCAGCTAAGTCAGTAGCAGCATTAACACCAGTAATACCAGAAGTTAAGTTACCTCTGCTTTCGATAGCAGCAAATAGACCTTCAGTACCAGTAGCAGCCCCGTCAGTATTATGAACAGCTAAGTCAGCATCGTTAGTTCCAGAAGCTTTCATACCTTCGATCATTGACATCTCTAAGTAATCAGTAAATCTAGCTCTAGTATCAGCCTCAGCTTTTAAATACCATAAGTAACCAGTTTGTCCCATTTCACCTGTAATTTCAACCCAACCGATTCTAGACGCATCAGAGCCTGATACTTCGTAGTAATCTTTTAAGATGATTGGCTTATTAGTATAAGTTTTAAATACTGGTTCGTTAGCTCCTCTTGAATCAGTTGAAGCGGCGTGCGTAGCACCAGCATCAGCTAAAGCACCAGGATAAGAAACTCCTTTCTTAAACTCAGAACCATAAACTAATACAGTACAGTTACCAGTACCATTAGCAATAACAGCGTCGTTTGCATCATAAGGAATAACCTCAATGTATACAGTTGAAACTTCTGTTACAACTCCCTTGAATGTTTGACCAGTTCCACCAGAAACGATAACAGTATCGTGAAGACGAACACCGTGATTACTACCTGGATCTTGGTCATCCATATCAGTTAATATTTCGATTTTACAACCTAAGTTACCGGAAATACCAGCGTCATGATCGATCATCGAACATTTGTAAGCTAGATGTAATCTACCTTGCTCAGACCATACAACTTGATCAGCTGTCATAGCCTCTTCAGCTCCTACTTGAGAAAGAAATCCTGAGATAGTTCTGTTTCCAAAAACCTCAGCTTCTTTTTCCATAAGATCTGGTACGTATTGTTGTGCCCAACCTAGGGTATCTGCTGATCCCGTAGCTAGGTCTAGATAATTTGAATTTAACGTTTGCTTTTGTGGAGCAGCCGCGCTGTTCAAATTACCTCCTGCAGTAATTGCCATAATTTTTAATTTTTAAATTGTTATTTGTTTTTAATTTTAAATTTGAAATCATTAGAATTATCGCCAAGTACTCTTACTTTGATACCACCCGCCTCAACAACCCCGTGAGATTGTCTTGGATCCATATTGATATTTTTAGCTTTAGCTACGCTATTTTTTAAAGCATCAGCCTTACCTTGTTCATAAAAGTGACTAGCAATCTTATCAGCGTTCATAGCCGTAAACATTGATTTGTGATAACCTTTAGCATCTTCCATTTCATTGTTCTTGTTCAAAAACTTTTTGACAAAATTATTAATGTCGCTTTGGCTACCTTTTACCGTGTCTGAGTCTTTAACATTAAATCTAAACTTTTTCTCTCCAACGTTATATTCAAAACCTTTGAAATTTTTGTTGAACACTTGATTAGTTTTATTTAAAAACGTACGGTGTTGTTTTTCTGCTACTTCTTTCTGCTCTTTTGATTCCGTGTTGTATCTGTTGAAGAAATCAATTGCTTTCTGTTGCTCGTTTGTGAGCTTAGATCCCATTTTGATATCTTCATAATATTTGGACTTTGCACCGTCCAGGTGTTGCTTTGCTTGAGCAACTTGCTCCTTCAAAGCTAATTTCTTTCTTCTTATATCTACATCCTCATCCATATCTTCGTCAAACGAGAAGTTATCTTCCATTAGAAAATCTATTTCCTCTGAATCTAGGTGGGGTTTTGTTTGTTTATAATATTCTTTAAGTAAAGCGTTGTTATCTAATTCAGAATAATCTTGATTTAGTTTAACGTAGTCTTCTAGATCACCTCCCGTGTCTTCCATAAACTGCATTAGTTTTTGAATGTTCTCAGGAAGCCCTTTTCCAGTGGCCTCCGCTTCAGCAACCGCTTCTTCAACCTGCTCTACAAGTTCTTCTACTTCATCAGTTATTTCCTCTACAACTGAGCTTTCTTGTGTTTCTGCTTCCGGTTGTATTTCTTCTTGTTTTTCTGAGGCGTTGGCATCTTCAACGAGTTCAACCACTCCTCCGTCGTCAATGTTGTTTTCAACAACTTCTTCTTTGGTTTCATTTACTTCTTCTGGTTTTTTACTTAAATCTACTTTTGTGATATTGCTATCTTCAGTTTTCTTTAGATCAACTTTAGTTACGTTGTCTACTTTTTCTACAACTTCTTCAGTTGTTTCTTTTTTCTTTTTTGCCATAATATAATATAATAATAATTAGTACTCTGTTTATTGGGGTTCAAACGCCCCTAAATTAAATCCACCACCCATTATATCATTACCTGATGATTCAAAGTTTTTAGGTGGTTTTTGATTATTTCTTTGGTCAATCATCTCTGATTGTTGTGTAGCTTGTATTTTTGTTCTTTTGTCTTTACGATCTTCTTTTTCTTTTTCTCTACTTCTAGTTCCCTGCACCTCCATTTGCTTAAGCTGCATGTTATACTGGAACTCTTGTTCCATTAACATTTTCTTTAACTCGGCTTCTGCTTGCATCTTTTGCATTTCTAATTGATTTTCTATTTGAGCAAGTTCAGCTTTTGATTGTGTTAAAGCTTGGTTTTTCTGAACTTCTGCTTCAGCGGCTGCTTGCTGCGTTTGGGCATTAGCCTGCGCTTGTGCCTGAATGTTTTGTTGCTGTATCTTTTGATCTCTATCTATTTTCTTTTTCCTTCTAATTTTCAGTAGCGAATTAGCCATTTTAAGATTCTTTATTTCTCTAACATCAATAGCGTCTTCTAACTCTATGTTTTGTTGGCTTAACGCAACTTGTATGTTGTTTTCTAATAAAGCTTTTTCTTCTTCGTCAGGAGCTAATTCAATAAATATACCAAAGTCATATAAGTGAAGATTAGACATTTCTTCTAGCGTAGCGACATTATGTGCTCCAATAGCTTGTATAAAAGCATCTTTAGTTGGAGAGTACTCTATGATGTCAGATATTCTTAAAGATAAACATTCGGCTATTTGAGACGTTAAAAACAATCCAGATTGTAAAATATGTCTAGTAGCAGTGTTGGAGTTAGCGGCTGCCATTTTTTGTATCCCTACCAGTGCGTTTTTATCTGGTGTAGAACCATCTCTAGCTTCGTTTAATCCGGTTACATCTCTAATCATTTGTAGATAGTAATTGTAATTACCAATAAGAGCCTGCATCTTTTGACCTCCTGCTCCAGATGTTATTTCTTGAATTGGCACTTTACCAGGATTCATATCACCCTCCGAAGTAAACGACCTACCTATAACACTACCGGTTTGGAAGAACATATTTAGCGCTTCTTGTGGGTTGTAATTTGTTCCATTACCTAAGTCAACCTCTGCTAAACCATCAGCGTCTAAATAAACTCCATCTGGAACCATTCTAGACATTATTTGTTGTAACTTCAAATGAGTTAATTGAATCATATCAGCAAAACCTGTTATACGTTTTACCAATGAATCAATCCTACCCTTATACATCCTAGGTGCTACGATAGAATAATTCATTTTAACTTTTGTAAAATCACTTTTAGGACGCATCATATTTTTTGACATCTCCCATTTTAGTAACTTTTCAGTACCAAGAATCATAGCTCCGTCATAGAGACACTCTATAGATCTTTGTAGTCTTTCATACCCACCTTCTTTGTCAGATGGTGGATTAAATGTATCGTCTTTTTCTATTGCCTTGCTTGCTCCAGATCCAGTTTCTTTCATTTTATAGACCTCGTTCATATAGCTCTTATAGTTAAAGTATAAAATTTGAACTTGGTTATTGTCTATTTCCCTAGAGTTGATACCGCCATGGTGATAGTTGTTAGTGTGAACAGATCTTGTTTTAACTATCTCTTCTAAATCTTCATGTGTAAGATGTGGGAACTGCTTCGCTAATTCATTTATAGGTACTGTTTTCACCTCGCCAACATAATATATGTCATCAAAATACGGAGATTCAGTATATGAGTAAACTAAGTCAGCTGGGTCAACATAGTCTATAGTTACTCCTTCTGAAGTAGTAAATCCTGTTTTTACAGCTCCTATTCCTAAAACCGTTAAGTCGTAATAAAACCGCTTCTTTATCAGCTCGTAGTTATTTCCTTCCATTAGCACAGATAGAGCTTGCTCTTCCGCTAACTCTACAGATTGCTTATAAGATAGTTGCATGTGGATCGCTAATTCTTCCTCGTTTTCAGGTAAGGTCTCTGGGTCGTTTTCAGATAGATCTAAGTTAAAGTTTTCTTTAACATACTGATCTACAGTCTTCATCTTCATGTCTCTAATCATGGATTCCATATATTCAGTCCTATTTTGAACTCCATATGGATCTTGAGAGTACGCTTTTATATCGTACATTCTCTCAGCAATACCGTTCGAGACAATATCTACAAATTTAGATATGATAGGGACTGGTGTCCAATCTAGATTTAAGTAGCTTAAGTCACCATTTATAGATAACTCATCTTTATATTTTTGAATTGATTGTTCTCCACGAGCGTATAATCTTAAGTTGTGGAAGTTGTTTTGATTAGTTGAATATCTATTGCCACCACGATCTTTGTTGAACCACTCGGTCTCAATAGCTTTAGCTACTTTTAATCCATAGTCATAGCTAAGCTTCTCAGCATCGCTCACGACTTGACTAGGGAAATAATTATTTACAACAGACTCTGCCATATTTTACTTTATTATTTTAGATGTGCTTCCGGTATTGGTATACTTGGCAACATTTATGTTTAATTTTTGTTTCTCTATTTTAGCGTTTGGTCTATACAAATGCCTGTTACAAGCCATAATAGCTAATCCAGAACTAATAGATGCGTCAAACTTTGTTCTTTTGGTTATATCGAATCTACTCCAATCATTTAACGTTTCGTTGAAATATATGTTACCATAATTTCCATCGCCTAAATGACCAACGTGATCTTGTATATACATCTCAATAGCAGCTGCGTGAGCCTGCTTAATATCTTCGCTCGAGTTAGGTATTCCACCTATTTCTTTTTCTGTCACAGACAACTTGTTCCAAAGCTTATCTGGTCTATTCATTGAGTATCCTCTATAACCTCTTCTTCTTAAATGGTATAATAATCTCGGTTTATTATTCTCACATAGTAATGGCATTCCATAAAACACTAAGGCCATCAATACGTCTTCGAAGAAAATATCAGCGGTTGGAGGTCTCGCTACGTATTCTAAGAACATATGATTAGGTGGGCAATCCTCCATTGAGAACTTCGTCAACCCGTGTAATGCTCCGTTTGATCCCTTACCATCTACCGTTCCTGATATATCGTAACTATCACAGCCAAAAGCTCCCATGTGTTCGTTGGCGGGATATTTAATTCCGTTCTTCTGGACTATTTTATTCTGCATGTGACTTGGTGGAAACCAACTAACTTTGAATCTTCCTTTTGGATCCGGATAAAATATAACTTGTGTATCTTTTATTCCGTTAACCCATTGAAAGTTCCCAACTGATAACACTGCTGAATTTCCTATTCCTTCGTTATAATCTATTTGTTCATATATCTTAACTAGATTAAATATAGAGTTTTTAGCCTCATCTCTAAACGCATGTTCTGTGGTTCTTGGGAATTGTCTATAAAACTCATTTAAACCATCATGATCAGACTTTAATCCTTCGGCTTCGTTATTCCAATGTTCTATTATGCCTACGTCAATTAATTCACCGTCTGGTCCGAGTACATCATGATCTGGACTATCGAAGACTGGATATCCGAACTCATCAATAAATCCTTCATAGTTCCATTCCATTGGGATAAAAAGAGAATATAAACCAGATTTTGTTTGTCCATTACGATTTCGCGAGGTAACGTCTGAAGCATTGTATAGTTTTTTAAAGTTGTCTCCTCCTTTGTCAAGGGCGTTAGAAGTTGAGCCCATCATACATTTTCCTACTATTCTACTACCTAATCTTAAACAGGTTTTTGTAACTCTCCAGTTGTTTAATATGTTATCTGGTCTCTCCCATTTTCCACTTTCATCATGAACTAATAACGCTAGTTTTTCCCCATCATAACTATTATCCCCTGTGTTTTTCCAATCTATAGTCGTGTCTAATCCTTTAATATCTTCGAGCTGTTCGTTCGCTGTAATCTTCTTTCTCGTAAACTTACTAGCGGGAACACGATAAGCAAGCTCGGATTTTGGACGATCCATTCCGTCTTGTATAGGTTTAAAAAAGAACGGATAGTTAATTGATATAGGAACAACTTTGTCTGTAAACATTTTTTTCGCATCTGCACCTGATTTAGATAATATACCATATCTACTATCACTTGATATAGTAGCTAAATTAACTGTTTCTGCTGATGACATAAAAGAGAATCCAGATCTACGGTTCTTAAGGTAGCACATTCCGTAACATCTTTTATCTGCCTTGCAAGCTTCCCAGAATATAAAGAATAATCTATTTGCTTCTCTAAAGTCTGGAGCCCCAACATCAATCTTGCTCCATTGTAAATACATATAGTGCGTACCAGTTATCCAGGTTGGCTTACCATTATTCATAAACCAGAAACCCTCCTCTCGTCGTTTAAATTCTTCGTCTATGTAATCGTACCATTTTTCTTTATTGTTTTCCGGATAACCCCTCCAATCGAATATGTTTTTGATCCTTTGGAGTTCTTTAGGATATTCCTGCTTAACCCACTTATTCTTTGGATGCGTATATACTTCTTTAGGTGGTTTCGGTAGCGCTATAATTAAATTTTGTATCTCTATAATCTCCCCTATAACTCCATTGTGTGATAACACAATTAAGTCGTGTTCTTTGTTGTAACCGTATTTCCACTTCTTACCTCTATTCATTCTGGTAATAGTGGTTCTTTTTATCGGTTCAACCGTATTAACTAAACTTTGCTTGTACATTACTTAGATCTACCTTCCGCGAATCCTTTAAAGACTTTTTTCTCTGCCTCTTCAGGTGCCTTGCCCTCCAAAAGGTTTTCTTCTTCTTGAATTCTGTTAAGTATTTCGAATGCGTCAAATATAGCTAGTTTTTTAGTAGCCGCGGCGTTCTTTAGTCTATCTGCTGATATATCATCATCGCTATCGACGATGGGTTCTTTTGCGACTTTAATCAGTTCTTCAACTGCTTTCTGCCCAGCTTGGATTATACTCTTCTTCGTTTCCTTCGTATTCATATTTAATTGTAATAAATTGCGTCATAACTCTATATAGTCTCTTTCCATCGACTACAAACTCGTATGTTGAAAAAGGTGTAAATCCTACCAGATCTCCTTTTTCGTAAGAACCATCAGTATGCTTAATAATACCGATACATGATTCTTCTTGATCCACTCCTAAGTGTTTTCTTTCCTTTATGGGTTGCACAAAACAATATCCTCTAGGAGCTCTCCACTCTCCGTTTCTTTTGTATAAAAACACTTGGTCTTCTTTTACAATATAAGTGTTTTCATCAAAATAACTTCTACTATTCTTTTCATTACCTCTAACGTCGTGCCAACGTCTAAATACGTTATGATGTGTTATAATAGTATCTCCAGGTTGTATCTCTGTTTCAAAAGCTGTAGGAACAGATTTAACAATAGCTTCTCTATTTACAAATTGGTGATTATAAACCTCAGTGTTAATTATAAGATCTTTATCTCCAACTTTAGTAGTATTGTTGTATCTATTTCCTTTTGGCTCTATAACAAAGTCAAAAGGCGCTCTCATTAGTACTCTAGATTGTACTCTACAGAGACGGCCATATTCTTGTTAAAGTCTTTCCATGGTAGCACATCTTTGTTTTTCTTGATATAAATAGAATATTTATCTTTCTCTTCTATAATATCAGATATTGTATGCCCACCATAAACCTCTTGACCAACAGCATAATGCATAGCGTCGTTTTTGTAGTCTTTACCTACAGTAATTTTCCTAATCAGTTTTGACATCTTCCTTGTGATTTATAGTACCATCTTGAATGTTAATGTCAGCTGTACCATAAGTCTTTTCAAAGTCGACTTGCATTTTACCTAACTGTTCTTGTAATACCGATACGTGGTGTAAAAGATTGTGCTTTTTACTTTCCATAGATCCAACCTCTAGTTGCGCCCTATTTATATCGTTAATTACTGATTGTACTTGATTTAATTCTTCGTTTGTAATCTTAGAAGGTTTTTCAGCCTTCAACTCCTTAATTTTCTTGTTTGTGTTCTTTGCCATTTTATTTAATTTAAGTTAATTATTTTTTTTATTTTTCGAACGATAATATTAGCGTTATTGGAGATGTATTATATACTAACTTACCCGCAGCGCTTGCGTTTCCTAAGTTATTTTCCATTGTCATTTGTGTTGCGGAGTCAACAGTTTTTACTGTTCCAAGCAGATTATTATCTTCGTCTCTCAACACGTCTCCTGGACCAATACCAGAAAGTCTTGGATCTAAATCAGTTACAGCTAAAACCGGACTTGTAGTTGCTAATCCAGTGCCACATTCCATCGTTGAAGCTCCCCAATTGTGAGTGCCTTTTGCTAAAATACCAACGTACAACTTGTCATAACCAACGTTATCACCGGAATCAGGTTCGCCCGTTAATATCAAGGAGTTGTAATTTAGTTCATCATCTGCTGTTCCTCCAGAAGACGCAGATCCAACGGTCATTATAGAACCCATTATAAGATCAGCGTCATTAATGTTTTTACTAGCATCTACATAGGTCTTACCTATTATATTTGGAAACCAACCATGAGTATCTACAATGTCATTGTCACCACCCATTGTTCCTGGGGCATTACCGCGAATGCTTTTTGCCCAGAAAATTTCGATATCAGTCGGAGCGTAGTAGACTCCATTCTTACCTGTATATCGTATTGTCATACCTAATAATCTTGACGAGCCTTTAGGCACATCAAAACCATGCCAATCACATAGTATTTTGGTATTCGTTATGTTTCCCGCCGCTAGAGCAGCTACGGATATAGTTGGTTTTACTTCTACTGTAAAATATTTTCCCATTGTTTTATTTTTTTACTTTTTCTAGTGATCTACCACCGAAGTAAGCACCAATCACTGTTATTAATACTAATTGTAATAAGTCTACCCATGAAGCTTTAACCTCAAAAGCAATAACACCAGCATCGATAAAAACTAACAATACTGTTGATACTACTAGAAATATTAAAACTAGTGGTCTTATATTTTTGCTTAACCAAGAGTCAGATGCCATATCCATTTTCCAACGCTCAGTTATATTTTTTTCCATCTCTATTTCGTAACTAGAGATTAATTCTTTGATTTTTTGTTCAGCTTCAAGCTTTTCTTCCTTAGAAGTATGTAAGTTATCTATAACTCCACCTACGCCTTCTACTAATTCTTTAGCTCCACCTGAAAATATACTTGCTAATATACTCATAATTTAATGATTTCCGTTATTAGCGTCGTTTTCCCAGGGAAACTCGCCGTCTCCAGCTTCTTTCCATTCTCCATAGATATTTATCATATCTCTACCATTTATAGTTTCTCTAGCAAACGTATCGCCATTGTATTTTATGTAATCATC